>JGI24025J20009_10000007_pt1 | contig 176174 bp, 145 predicted proteins | sample Cruoilmetagenom3_FD_20009 | JGI IMG/M metagenome (IMG submission 20009)
AAAGCGACCTCAGACTGGCTTAACCCTTGTTCTAGCATGACTGTGAGTACGTTAAGTTTAAACTCGCTACTGTATTTAGTTTTACTCGCCTTTGGCTTGATAGCCTCTATACCGCCGCTTTTGTATTGATTAATCCATCTAGAGATTATCTTTTTATCAAGTCCAAACTTCTTTGCTGTTGCGACTCCGGTATGTCCTTGCCGATAGTATGATATGACTTTGAGCTTAAAGTCCAGATCGTAACGCATAAAAATACCCCATAAGTTGTGTCCAACTTATGGGGGTCAGTTCAAATAAAGGGCTTTTTCTATATGACAACTTTAGCAGGTTACTGACTTATGGTAGCAAATGTGCAACCGCATCACGCTCTTCGCTAAGCTCTTGCTCAGTCGCAGCCATTTTCTCTTTAGAGAAATCTGATGACACATCAACGCCGTCTACGATAGACCAGTCGCCATTGCTACAAGTGCAAGGGAATGAGTAGATTAAGCCTTCCGCGATACCGTACTCGCCGTTTGAGTAAACGCCCATTGATACCCAATCGTTCTCATCCGTACCTAATGCCCACGTGCGCATGTGTGCAATAGCAGCATTAGCAGCAGAAGCCGCAGAAGAAGCACCGCGAGCTTTAATGATCGCCGCACCGCGCTGTTGTACTTCAGGGATATAAGTGTTTTCGTACCACGCGCGATCAACCAAATCTAGCGCAGGCTTGCCGTTTACAGTGCAAGCGGTTAAATCTGGATACTGAGTTGATGAATGGTTGCCCCAGATCGTCATTTTTTTGATGTCATTGACGGTGCTGTCAGTCTTTTCAGCCAACTGTGCCATGGCACGGTTGTGATCCAAGCGAGTCATCGCAGTGAAGTTACGTGGATCAAGATCTGGTGCGTTACGCTGAGCGATCAGTGCATTCGTGTTGGCAGGGTTACCCACAACCAATACTTTTACATCACGACTTGCGACGTCATTTAATGCTTTACCTTGCGCTGAGAAAATCGCAGCGTTGGCTTCTAGCAAATCTTTACGTTCCATACCTGGGCCACGAGGACGTGCGCCAACCAGTAAAGCATAATCGATATCTTTAAACGCAACATTAGCATCATCAGTTTGGACGATACCCGCCAATAATGGGAATGCACAGTCTTCTAATTCCATGACCACACCCTTTAGGGCGTCAAGAGCTGGCGTGATTTCAAGCAATTGCAAAATAACTGGCTGATCTTTACCTAGCATCTCACCAGACGCAATACGAAATAGCATCGCGTAGCTGATATTACCAGCGGCACCAGTGACGGCAACACGTAAAGGCTGTTTCATTGACATTGAATACTCCCTAATTAATTATTAGATAATTCTAATGAACGATTATCATTTTAGACATCGACTTGTTTGCCGCATAGCAGCATGTATAAACCGAGAGCTAGTGTAGCACTTCGTTCGGTAAATCGTCTAGAGACAATGAGACGCCTACTACTCATTATATTGTTACATTTTATACGTGACAGGTTTTAAAACAATCGAGGGTTTATACAGATAAAGCGCTGGAGACACTTAAAAGTTGGGTAATGTTCGCTTGTATAAACCGTATGGAGATCGGCAACAAGCTTAGCGTCGGCAGAAGATATGATCCGTTTTTACTTAAAATTACCCCAAGCAGCCTCAGAATAAACAGTAAAAGCAACTATCAAAACAACCTTAAAAGAAACTATAAATATGAAAGAGCCGTTAAAAAAAGCCATAAAAAAGATTATTTACCGCCTGAGATGACAAATTTACTGCCACAGTTGTCCACAACATCATGACAAGTACCAAAGCCGCTGCCCTCATAACAAACATGGATTTCAGTCAAGGTTTGCTGACGGCGATTGCCTGCCTGACAAACCAAGTCAATACTAGCCGAAGACATGCCCCTATTTAGGTGGGTCATTTGATTGATAAAGCGTGATTTAGAGACCGTATAGCTGTTACCAGTGTTCAACTCCGCCGGTAGTTTTAACGCACCAGCATAGTTGGTAATTTGTCGAAAGTAACTACTGGCACTAAGCGGGCTACAGATACCATAATGCTGCCATGCTTGGCTACGCACTGTTGTGTCTGGCATGACACGGTTGACGACTTTTAGTTGTAACGGTGTCAGCCTCGGTTCACTTCCACGCCCACAGCGCTCACCATACCCCATGTCCAAACCTGACACCGTTAATGAATAGCCTTCTAGACACTGACGCATACGAGCCCGCGTTGGCTGTAGGCTACATAATGCCGGCGTCATCTCAACCATTAATACACGCTGTCCGGTTTTGGCAGTGCTAGCAGCGTGTGCTGGCAGCAGCATGACACTTTGCAATATTAATAACGTGCCAATACTCATGGTAATATTCATATAGCCAGTAGGCTTTTTGCCTATCAAACCCGCGCGTGCTGGCGCTAAGAGCTGGATAGGTTTATTTTTGAAAAATATTGTCGATTGATTAAGGGTTGGGATCAGGTTGACGGGCGAACGTCCCTGCACCTGAACAGATGAGAGATGGCTCACTTTTGATAATAGGAACAGACGTAAATATTTTTTGATCATAAGGGCTGAAGGCATCTAGCAATGATAGAACATGGACTATAACTTAGATCGTAGCGCGCAAGACTAAACACGCACAAACATAAGAATAGAGCTAACAAAAAATATGGATATCGATTGATCAGCACGAATTAAAGGCACTAATTAACGCAATGGTAGCAAAACGTTTTTTTTAATCTATAGCAGAAACGTAAACATTATCATTATCGTTAGGAAACAGGCCAATATGAACATGAAAATAGACCACTAAAGATAAATCATTAGTGGTCTATGGCGCACAAAGCTGTGGCTATCAAAACGTGGCAGGAACCGTGCCCATACGCTGACTAATGGGTTGATTACGGCCTAATAAGCTACTATAAATAGTGGCGTTTTCCATCACATGTTTGACATAGTTTCGCGTTTCAGGGAACGCTATCGACTCAATATATTGGTCAGCTGCTAGTGATCCGTAAGCGGGCTGCCAGCGCTTGGCATTGTTCGGTCCAGCGTTATAGCCAGCCGTTGCTACCGCAGGTTGCTGGTTCAACCTTTTAAAAATATCACCCATGTACCAAGTACCATAACGGATATTGGTATCGCCACTGTTGGCGCGGCTGGCACTATAGGTCTCGCCCAAATGACGGGCAACGTATTTTGCAGTGTCCGGCATGATTTGCATCAGACCACTAGCGCCAACATTTGAGCGCGCCGAGGTCACAAAACGGCTTTCTTGACGCATAATGCCATATGCCCATGCAGGATCAATACCTGCCGATTGACTATAACGTACCACAGCATCTTGGTGCGGCATTGGATGCGACAGGGCCAAGCTATCGACTCTATCAGTATTATCAATGGCATAAATCGCACGGTCGAGCCAGCCCAGATCATAGGCTTGACGAGCCGCAGCTACGATTAAATTATCATCACGATTGTCACGCGCCTGCTTCACCGCCCAGTTCCACTCACGATTGGCATAGGCACGGCTGACATCCGCATTATATAAGGCAAAAGCACGAGCGAAGTTTGCATCTTGCATGACACGCGCACGGTCAGCATTACTGACATTTGGTAAATGATGACCACCCAAACGACTGGCATCAAAACGCTGACCGATTTTATCTTTTGCCATCAGTCCATAATAATCGTTACTTTTTGCTAGGTTCTGATACATTTTTTTAGCGATACTGCGCTTATTGGCATTGCTTGACTGCTCATAAGCGCGTGCCAGCCAATACTGCCACTGATTGTCTTTTTGGGTTTCACTATCCATCTTGGAGATAGCTTCAACGACATCATCCCAGCGGCCAAAGCGAATCGCCGCCATGGCGTAATCTTCCGCTTCTTCAAAGTTAAAGTCATCGTCTAAACTGTTACGAAACCAGTCAACCGCCTCAGCGCTAAACCCATCATCAGTGTTATAGTTCATGCGCTTCACCCCCAATATGCGATACGCATAACGACGGGTCTCATCATTCAACAATCTGATTGAGCGCTGGTTGTCTTGCTTGATATCAAAATCTAACTGGAGCGCGGCTTCACGATAAGACTTATCAGCCACACGTCCCAACGCATATAAATACAGATATTGGTTGGTTTGACTGGCAGGCTCACGGCCAAAACGGCTAAAGAACGAAGATGGATTCAGCTGAATGTCACTTAGTGCTGAATAAGCAATCGGCGTACCAAGACGTGATGACAATGCCATGATGTCACCCGTCTTACCGATACGTAGCATACGTTTAAGACGAGCCGCCCTATCTTGATTGCTAATCAGCGCGTTATTATTCATCTCCATCGCCAACTGCTCACACAAGGCTGGCTGTTTCATGGTCGTGAGCCAAACATCTGACTTTGCTGCCATGGCACGCATGGTATCACCGCCGTTATTAAACCCAAGCGCCACGGCACAGCGCTCGCTTGCATCAGCATTGGTAATGAGATTTGCCACTTGTCTGACAGATGCGTATTCATTAGAACCCGCTTTGGTTTCAGCAAAATCAGCCACCAGCTTTTCTGCCATCACGGTATTGGGATACTGGCGCACAAACTGTGACACAGCAGCTGCACTTTGCGAGTTTAGGTCTAAATTCATCCGCCAATAAGTCGGATACATGGCAAACAGACTGCCGCTCATGGCTTGCTCATAACTGTAAAGGGCACTCATGTCGCCGCGCTCTGCCGCAATGGCTGCCGCGGTAAATGAGCTTGCACCACTATCTTGTTGATAGCTGCGATCTTGCTGATAGCCCTCTTGATCATCGCCCCACAGCTCGGCACAAGCAACTTGCGACAATCCTAGCACACTGACTGCCGTCGCCAAGCTCAGCGCACTCACTCTTAGCCGACTTGCTTTGAGGCGCTTTGCACCATCCTTTTGATCAGTCGACTCTCTATCCTTGATGCTATGAGCAACGCGCAACTTTGTCATATTGTCTCTCTTTATTATATCACTACACATTTATAAACCACGAATTGCCGAGTACCGCTAAGGCTATGGCGCTTATCATACTATACTCGTTGCACTTTCAACCATCACCTTTACCTTTCGTTAATAAATAGGACAGCGCGGTGTAACATAGAAGTGATAGTGGCGGGTAGTTTTTACTAAAAGCGCTGCTAATCCCAGTAAACATTTGATACTGTTATGAATTATCTATGATAATGGTCCTAAATTGCCCGTGCTAATTTTTCACATTGGGAGCGGGTTGTGATAAAATACGCCACCTGTTAATCGGCTACCCCGCTATATTTTTAGTCAATCATGGACTTATCCTTATGAGTGTTACTGTATTTAATCCCCGCATTAATAATGACGCTGCTGTTGCTAAAACAACTGCTGCCGCGCCTGCTGTCACTGCACTCAAAGAACCAAGTTCAGCGCAATCGCCTGTCCACAGTACCCCTCCTAAAAAGGTCTTTGTCACCACTCAAGGCTGTCAAATGAACGTCTATGACTCAGGCAAGATGCTTGACGTACTTGGTGACTCACACGGCATGGAAGTGACACACGATATCGATGAAGCCGATGTACTCCTGATGAACACCTGCTCTATTCGTGAAAAAGCGCAAGAAAAAGTCTTTTCAGAACTGGGTCGCTGGCGCAAACTAAAAGAAAAACGTCCCGACCTAGTCATCGGGGTTGGCGGCTGCGTGGCCTCACAAGAAGGCGATAACATTCAAAAGCGCGCCCCATACGTCGATATGGTGTTCGGCCCGCAAACCTTACACCGTTTGCCAGAGCTATATGATCAATCGAACGAGCAGCGCGATGTCTCTCCTAAGAACCGTATCGGCACCATTGACGTATCCTTCCCAAGTATTGAAAAATTTGATTTCCTACCAGAACCAAGAGTAGAAGGCTATAAAGCCTTTGTCTCCATTATGGAAGGTTGCTCAAAATATTGCTCATTCTGCGTCGTTCCTTATACCCGCGGTGAAGAGTTGTCGCGCCCACTTGATGATGTATTGGCTGAGATTGACAGCTTAGCGGCGCAAGGTATCCGTGAGATCAACTTGTTGGGCCAAAACGTCAATGGCTATCGTGGCGAAAAAGACGATGGCAGTGTCTGCCGCTTCGCCGAGCTATTGCACTATGTGTCGCATGTCGATGGCGTTGAGCGTATACGTTATACCACCAGCCACCCGCTCGAGTTTACCGACGATATCATTGACGCTTATGCCAAGCTGCCAGAGCTGGTGTCACACTTACATCTGCCCGTACAAAGTGGCTCCAATGCGATTCTGGCTGCTATGAAGCGTAACCACACCATTGATGTCTACATCAATCAAATTAATAAACTAAAAGCCATTCGTCCTGATATCCACTTGTCTAGCGACTTTATCATTGGCTTCCCAGGTGAGACAGATGAACACTTCCAAGAAACGTTGAACTTGGCAAAAGAATTAAACTTCGATCACTCTTATAGCTTTATTTATTCTAAGCGTCCGGGAACCCCAGCCGCAGAGTTGCCAGATGATGTCAGCTTCACGACCAAAAAAGCACGCTTGGCTGAGTTTCAAAAGGTTATCATCGACTCGACACTTGCTAAAACGCATGAGATGGTGGGTACCACAACTCGCGTGTTGGTTGAACAAATTGCCAACCGTCACCCTGATTGTTTAATCGGTACGGCAGACAATACACGTACGGTTATGTTCCCGTACGATGAAGAGCAAATGAATGAGCTGCTCGGTAAAATCGTTAGTGTCCGCGTTACTGATTTTGTCAGCCCGCATATGGTGAAGGGTGAGCTAATCGAGGTATTGGCTTAAATGTTTAAAAGCTGAGTGTGCATCAATAAAAAAGCCGTTCACTATTATAAATATAGTGAACGGCTTTTTTATCGCCAGTTCGAAGTGTGCTCGCTCACATAAAGCTGTAAAAATCTCTCATAATCGTCCTGTGTCGCTCTCAAAATGAATCGACTATATTTTAAACCATAAAACTGTTTATAACTTCAGCCAATAGCGCAGCCGCAATCACTATAAATATGACACCGCAACCACGGTTAAGCCAAGCCAAGCGACTGCCAACATCCAGCCAGCTTGCCAGCTTCTTACCGCCTAGGGTGTAAACGATCTGCCAAATCGTCTCACTGAAAAACAATCCGATGGTCAATAAAATGTATTGTGGCCATAACGGCGCGCTAAAATTGATAAACTTGGGGAAGAAAGCAGCAAAGAACAAGATGGCTTTTGGGTTGGATAAAGACACCCAAACACCCGTACGAAACAACGTCATATTACTTGGGGCAAATGTAACCGCAGCACTAGAGAGCGAGCGCGGTTTGGGGGTATCAGCTGTAGCTTCGTCATAGGCAAGGTAGTCAATGGCGACTTCCTCGCTCATCTCGCGCGCATCCTTCATCAAGCTACCACCAGCATCACGCCACGAGCTGATCCCCAAATAAATCAAATAGGCCGCTCCTACCGCTTTGATCACCGTCAGCAACCAAGGCGATTGGCGACTGATAACATCCAAACCTAGCAAAGTTGAGAGCAGTAAAATAAACAAACCAAGACTCAAGCCCGCCAGCGTCCACAGCGTACGCTTCACGCCATAATTCATCCCATATTGAAACGCTAATAGCATGTTCGGACCTGGGGTCGCTGAAATCAAAAATGTACTTGCAAAAAATACCGCAAACAGATGCCAAGACATCAGCCAACCCCTACGTCGTTATTTATAAAAAATGTTAAGCAATCGACTACCGAATATCAAAAATGGACAGCGCGCTTTTTATAGATTACTTGAGCGTACAGCTTGTGAGCAACTTCTGTAAAAATTCATCACAGCGTGCCACTTCGCTAAGCTCAACATACTCATCCGCCTTGTGAGCTTGTTCAATACTACCAGGGCCACAAATAATCGTTGGAATACCTGCATTGGTAAACTGACCACCTTCCGTCGCATAAGCCACTTTGTGACGGTCATCATCCCCCGTTAGAGCCGCTATTAACGCTTGTAGCTCAGCGCTATCGTTATCGGTCATAGCCGGCACGCTTTCTTCTTGCATCAGCTCAATCCCTGTCTCTGGGGCACGCGCTTGCATTTGTGCGCTCAGCTCTGCCACCTTTGCTTGGATCGGTGCTAATATATCGTCTTGCGTCATATGCGGCAAATTGCGGTAATCAAAAGTAAACTCACACAGATTGGGCACAATGTTGGTCGCTGTACCACCGTGGATGGTGCCGACAGATAAGGTCGAATAAGGCACATCAAACAGCGCATCATTGTCTTCGCGACAACTTATCTCTTCTGCCAAAGTATCGACGTATCCGATCAAACGGCTGGCATAGCTGATGGCATTGACCCCTTGCGCCGTCAGTGATGAATGCGCAGACTTACCATGTACACGGCAACGATAAACAGCAATGCCTTTATGGGCGACCACCATCGCCATATTGGTCGGCTCACCCACGATGCAATAATCAGGCGTAATACCGCGCGCTTTTAGATCAGCTAATATCAAGGGTGCACCTAAGCAGCCCACCTCTTCATCAAATGACAACGCCAAGTGCAATGGACGACGTAGCTGACCACTGTTTGATAACTGTACAGCCTGTGGCAGTAGCGTCAACGCACAAGCGATAAAGCCTTTCATATCACAAGCGCCGCGCCCGTATAGCTTGTCACCACGGATCGCCGCGTTAAAAGGATCTGATGACCACTCTTGACCATCAACTGGCACCACATCCGTATGCCCTGACAGTACCAGCCCATTGTCCACTTTATCCGCGTTTTCTCCTGCTGGCACGGTCACAAATAGATTGGCTTTATTTTTGGCCTCATTGAAGGTCAAATCTACCGTTAGACCCAAATGCTCACAGTAGCCTTGCACATCTTCAATGAGGTCTAAGTTTGAGTGCCGACTGACGGTATCAAAGCCAATCAAACGGGTTAGCCAATCGATGCTTTGTTTAGGGTAAGACACATTTTTTAGCTGATTCTTGTTGAGAGAAGTCATGAAATATCCTTATCACGATGTAAGATAAAAAAGCGAGTCTTTTTGTCTTATCAAATCACATCATCTACGATGGATTATTTTGGTTCATCGCATCAACGACTGGTGGCATTGGTTTTGGCAGCTTACCTTCTGCTTGTAGCTCTTGAGTCGTTTTGGCATCGAGAGCAAGTCCAGAGATGAGGGCGATGTCTTTGACTGGCTTACGCTTACGAGTGGCAAAGCTCACTGGCACCATACGCGCAAACTCATAGATATATAGATAGGACTCTTCACCACCTTCAAAATCTTCATCGTCTTCAAGGCGTATCGCGCCAATTTTGGCCAAATCCGAGAGCATCTCATTTTCTTCACTGGTGAGACGGCAGTCGGTAATGCCAAAGCCGGTCATAAAACCATTCGCCCACTGTTTCAATGCCATCACGCGCTCGTATAAATCGTGTTCATCATCAGGTATCAGCGGCATATAAGAATAGGCATCATCTTTGTCTTTAAGCTGAAACACGGTATCTTCCGCTTCTTCAGCCAATAAGGTCAAAGCAGGCTCTGGTAATGGCGCAAAACTCAACTCCTCAAACACCTTCGCCCATACCTTTTCGTCAGGGGCATTACAAGCCGTCATCAGCCCTGTCATCAAACCGTGTACCTCACTGATAGACACATCAGTCCAGTCATCAAAAGCGGTCAGCCAAGTATTCCAGCCAGATATATTGTCATTCATAATAGATGTCCTAGTGATTGATTATTGCTGAAAAAATAGAAGTAGACGCCGTGCAATGTCACTGACAAAACCACGGCTAGTAACCGTAAAAAGACCAAGCCTAATACGTGTAATTACTTTGTTGATATAGATATTATGCGGTCACCTATGGCATTATTAAACGCAGAAAACAAAATTCATCCACGCTTACTTGTTAAGGATAAAAACTGACTATGTATGATCAACTTAAAATATTAGAAAAAATGGTACTCGACATCAAAAAACAGTATCAGCTTGTCAGTGCTGAACTTAGCAGTCTTAAACAAAACCCTGTTACTGATCCTCAAGAGCTTGCCGCCCTAAAAACCAAGCTCAATACCAGCCATACAGAACGTGACGGTGCCAAAAAACAACTGAACGATCTCGATAAACGCTACCAAAACCTTGCAGAAGCGCATCACATGATTGGTGAAGAGCAAGACAAGCTGCAAAAACAGATCAGCCAACTACAACAACAAAACAGCGAACTGCAGCAGCAAAATAATGAGTTAAAGCAGCAGTATCACGATATCAAACAACAAAATAGTGAACTACAAAAAAAGAATCAACTGGCCGCTGAGCGCACACAGGTCGTATTAAAACGCTTAACCCGTATCGACCAAGCAGAAGGTTAATGAGTCGTCAAAATAGATAAAAACCCTATCCTTTATCGAATGGTGCCACTCTATTTTTACTACCTTATACCACACCCTTTACTGACTAAATATTGTAGGATTTATCATGACCGATGACCAAAGCAAACTTATAGAAAAACAGCCCAAAAACCCTCAAATCAAAGACAACCAAGCACAAAGTACAGGACTGCAATCGCAGCCGACTAATAAAATGACCAAAAACCCTGAACCCCAAATCAAAAAAGTAGACATTGCAATTGCGGGCGTGACCTATCCAATTTTTTGCCCCGTACACGAACAAGAGGAGCTGCTTTCAGCGGTCTCTTATATCAATAACTATACCCTTGAACTAAAAAGAGACGCCCCTAGCCTCAGCCAAGAAAGCATACTGGTACTGTGCTGCTTAAATCTGTATGAGAAAATCGACGCAAATAAAAGAAGTGAGGAAGATCGCTTACAGCAAAACAAACAGTCTGAAGCCCTACTCAATAAAATCATGAAAGACGCACAGTCGATTTTGTAAGCTGATAGTGATTTCTTAAACAGATAAGCGCCTAGCCAATCAAGCTAAGCGCTTTTTCTTTTTTGTACCTATAGTCAATCCAGCAGAACGGTGACCTTTTTAAAGTGGATCAACTATAAGCGACAAACGATCTACTTACACGTGAGGTTGATAGACCTTGCCTGCATGAAAGTCGGCCTGATGCTCGTAATTGCAAAAGAACAATTCCTTCTTACTGTCAATACCGCTCTCATCCGTTATGGCTAACTCTGGATTGGTCTCGAGTACACCGCGATATTCTGCCAAGCTATTGCCGCAAAAATCACAGGTACGCGGGGTGGTGACATCGCCTTTTTTTGGCATCATGCTTTTGGGTGGACGCGGGTACATAAACTTATAAAATGCCCACATCACCGCCCAAATCATAAGAATGACAATAATAACACCAAACACGGCAGTACTCCTTCGGGTATAAATTAGCGCGGTAAGGGATAAAAAACTGGCCATACAAAGCCAGTTTTTTGTATAACCAATCCATTAAACCAGTGATTGGTTTTCAGCAGATTATAACTGTAACTCACTAATATCAGCCACCGTTAAAAACAAGGCGCGAACCTGCTTTAGCAATGCTAAGCGATTATTCTTCAAAGCATCATCTTCACTATTGACCATCACATTATCAAAGAACTGGGACAATGGCTCATCTAAGCTGGCAAGCGTTTGCAGCACTTGCGTATAGTCCGCTTTTTCGAGTAGCGGAGTCACTGCCGTCTGCGCCTCACGCACGCTGCTGTATAAGCTCTGCTCAGCAGGCTCAGCCAATAGCGCCTCATCAACAGTGTCAGCGACATTCATTTCTGACTTGGCTAATATATTAGCCACGCGCTTGTTGGAGTCGGCCAACATGGAGGCTTGTGACAGTTCACTAAACGCTTGTACCGCACGAATACGCTGGTCAAAATCAAGCGGCATATGCGGATTGATTGCCTGTACCGCTTGAATCGTATCAACGCTAACGCCTTGCTCGGTGTACATCGCACGATAGCGTGAGTTTAAGAATGCCATTACCTGGGTAAAGGTATCACCCATTTTAGCAATCTTACTGCCTTTAGCATCACTGTAGTTTTTAATCGCTTGTTCAACCAGTGCAACCAAGTTAATGGGTAGCTGCTTTTCGATTAAAATACGTAAGATACCGATGGCCGAACGGCGTAAGCTAAACGGGTCTTTTGAACCCGTCGGTGCTTGGTCAATAGCAAAAATACCAACCAGCGTATCCAAACGATCCGCCAACGCCAAACAAATCCCAATCGGTGTCTGCGGTAAGACATCGCCACTGAACTTTGGCAGATATTGCTCTTCTAAGCTGGCCGCAACCGCTTCAGGCTCTCCGTTCAGACGCGCATAATAAGTACCTGCAATTCCTTGCAGTTCAGGGTATTCACCAACGAGTGAGCTTGCCAAATCTGCTTTGGACAATATCGCAGCACGTACTGTCTCATCAACGCTAATCTCACGCCCTTGCTGTTGCATTAAGGTAGCAATAAAGGCGGCAAGCTTGGCGATACGCTCAGATTTCTCCCAGATGGTGCCTAGTTTATCTTGGAACACACGAGTTTTGAGGCTCTCTGTGAGTGCAAATAACGGCTGTTTTTGATCTTGTAAGAAGAAAAATTCGGCATCAGCCAAACGCGGACGCACGACTTTTTCGTTGCCTTCAATGATCTGATTGGGATCTTTGGACTCGATATTGGTAATGAAAATAAAGTAAGGCTGCAACTTGCCTGCTTTATCCGTTAGACAGAAATATTTTTGATCCGCTTGCATGGTAGAAATCAGCGCTTCTTGTGGCACTTGTAAAAAACGTGCTTCAAAGCTTGCCCGTAGCGCAATCGGGAAGTCAACCAATGCGGTGACTTCGTCCAATAAATCTTGCGGTACGATGGCGTCAGAGTTGACTTCATCTGCCAACGCTTTGACTTGGTTTTTGATTAGCATTTGACGCTTATCAAAATCTGCCACGACTTTTAAACTATCGAGCAGCTGCTCATAATCATTCGCATGAGCAATAGTGTGATAGTCAGGGCTGTGGAAACGGTGACCACGGGTTTGCGTGCCCGTCTGGTGTCCTTGGATAGTGGCATCAATGATGGCATCATCCTGCATCAATACCGCCCACTGTACTGGACGCACAAACTCATCTCTTGATGCGCCTGAACGCATACGCTTTGCAATGGGCAAATTATCAAGCGCGGTTTGAAAAATAGCAGGCAGCAGCTCAGTGGTGGCTTGCCCATGAATGGTTTGCTCATAGCCGACATAGTCACCTTTATCGGTGTTTATGGTTGTCAGCTCGCTGGCTTCAATGCCCAAACCTTTGGCAAAACCCATCGCCGCACGTGTTGGATTGCCATCGGCATCAAACGCCGCTTTGATTGCTGGTCCGCGTTTTTGCTCAGTGCGATCAGGCTGCTTGTCGCTAATGCCCTGAATCTGAATCGCTAAACGACGCGGGGCTGCAAAGGCTTTGATGCTATCAAAGCTGATATCCGCGTCCGTTAATTGCTCAGTGACACTTGCTTGTAGCGCATCACGTAACGGCTTTAGGCTTTTTGGAGGTAGCTCTTCACACCCCAGTTCAAATAGAATAGTACTCATGGGATGCTCCTATTTCTTGTTAGTAGATTGGTTATTAGTAGACTGATTGTTGTCAGTCTTTTCTATTTCTAAGTCTTCTGTTGCCACGTCTTCTTTTGGCAAATACTTATCAAGCGCGTCTTGGCGATGCGCTTCATCTGCTAACGGGAAGCCCAGTTTGGCACGTGCTTCGACATACCCAAAAGCGACCTTACGCGCAAGCGTACGTACGCGTAAGATAAAACGCTGACGCTCCGTGACTGAAATAGCACCGCGCGCATCGAGCAAATTAAAGGCGTGGGATGCTTTTAGTACCATCTCATAAGCTGGCAACGGCAGTCCTGCTTCGACCAACTTGTCTGCTTGCTGCTCATAAAAATCAAACATCTCGCCCATCATCGGCACATCAGCGTGCTCAAAGTTATAAGTAGACTGCTCAACTTCGTTTTGGTGGAAAACATCACCATAAGTGACACGGCCAAACTCACCATCTGCCCACACCAAATCATAAACGCTATCGACGCCCTGCACATACATGGCCAAACGCTCAAGACCATAAGTGATCTCACCCGTGACTGGGAAGCACTCGATACCGCCTACTTGCTGGAAGTAGGTAAACTGGGTCACTTCCATACCGTTTAGCCAAATCTCCCAACCAAGCCCCCACGCGCCAAGCGTTGGTGACTCCCAGTTGTCTTCCACAAAACGGACATCATGCACCAACGGATCGATACCGATGGCGCGTAGTGAGTCCAAATACAACTCTTGAATATTGGGCGGATTGGGCTTGAGTACCACTTGAAACTGATAATAGTGCTGTAAACGGTTTGGGTTGTCACCATAGCGACCATCAGTTGGGCGGCGTGACGGCTGTACATAAGCGGCATTCCAACGCTCAGGACCTAATGAACGCAAAAACGTCGCGGTATGAAAAGTACCCGCGCCAACCTCCATATCATAGGGTTGCAACACCACGCAGCCTTTATCGGCCCAATAATTTTGTAGGGTAAGGATTAAATCTTGAAAGGTCATCGGTTGGGGTTCTCTATCTTGTATCATCGGGGTTGTCGCTTCGGATGTCATAGTTTGGGTTTTCATAGTAAAGCCACTGTGGAATGAGTATGATTAAATAAATCTCTGATAGCGCTCGTATGACCTATTTGGCAACGACTCTATTTGCCTGCTCACCTTACTAAAAATTGACTATTTTATCCATATTTACCACAACTAAATTTACATTGTGTGCATAAATACTCAGTTGTATCGCCTATTTGCTCCCAAACGCTAAGGATGCAAACGACCACAGTCACAAATAAAAAAATACCCAAACGCGTTAGCATCTGGGCAGGAGGAAAAGTATATCGCGGGCATCCTGATTGGTCAGGCTTTTTGTTTTTTAAGGAACTTATCTTTTTAAGGACACTGCTTTTTAGAAAAATAATACTTTAAGAGGAACAGTGTTGTTTAAGCTTTATTATCTAAACTTTCTTTCTAAAAGAAATTTTTACTACTGCATCAGTCTTATTGATAAGATTGATTGGTCGCTTTTGGCATCACTACCCATAAAACAATGTAAATTAAGATACCGGGGACGGCAGCACTTAGCGATGAAATAATAATAAATAACAGTCTGACCCAAGTGGGTGACCAGCCTGCATACTCTGCAATTCCGCCCATCACACCTGCAATCATACGATTGTTCTGTGAGCGATGTAACTTTGCTAATTTAGCCAAATCAACTACCTCTCTATCGATTATTTTGTTTATTTTTTCTAGTTTTTTTACTTCATTTTTTGTCTTTAGTTTTTAAACTAAAGCAATCTTCTTAACTTGTGAATAATTATATCAACTATTAAGCATGTATCTGTTGAAAATGTAGGCGTACTTTGTGAGTTTATGCTACTTGAGCTTGCCACATTCTGTCATAAAGCCTCTTAACTTGCTGATTTTAAATAAGTATTTCAAAATGTTTCAGAGTTGGTTTTATTGCTCAAACCTTACCAATTTGCGTTTGGCATTCTGTGATTTGCACATATAATCAAGCACATAAGCGGCATTTGAACTTCATAAAATGAGCGGTGTAAAAAGACGGACGAAAAGTTGACTGTCTAATCTGCGCTAGATTTATAACAAACCACGTCTGTCACTGTTAGAAAAGTAGGGTCTGTAGTTTCTAAAGAAGTCAGCGCACCACTCCCGTTTACAATAACCTACCTGCAAATCCCCAAAAACCTTTATACCATGCTGATAAATCACTTAAGTTTAGATGAGTCATCGTTAAAACTACCCATAATCAGACAAAAAAGGTTAAAACAAGAATGGCTATATACGACACGGGATTGATGATTGGACACTTTGAACCTTTGCATCTGGGGCAGATGCGCAGCATATTGTATGCAGCAGGACAAGCAAAGAAACTACACATCGTTATTATGGCGCATCCATCACCGCATCCAGACTTTGCCATCACCTTACAAGACAAAGCGCGCTGGCTACAAATGGCCTGTGCAGATATGCCATTCATTCACATTCATACCACGCATGAGATTGAGCTGCCGCTCCATGAGCATTTCGCTGATGTCAGTATTGATGTGACTGTGAGTAACGCGAAATTACAACGCTTGGTGGCGGCACTAGAGCTGCCAACACAGACGGTATTATTCGTGGCTGATAACCACCCCCTGACCCAGAGTGCAGTTCAAGATCAGCTACTGCTGCAAGTGGTCACCACCCCGCTGCAGCCTGAGTTTGACTCTTATGCTATAGCTTGCGACCCCGTCGCGCATTGGTCAGCGATTCACCCGCAAGCGCGCGGAAATTATACCAAGACGGTGGCGATCGTCGGCGGTGAAAGCTCAGGCAAAACGACATTGGTACATAAGCTTGCCAATCATTATGGTGCCAGCTTTGCCCTTGAGATGGGTCGCCTGTACGTTGGGACAGACTTGGGCGGCAAAGAGGTTGGGCTTCAGTATAGTGACTATGGTCCCATTTCGCTCAATCATGCGCAAGCGATACGAGATGCGGCAGCGGTGGCAACCGCCCCTGTCACCATCGTTGATACGGATTTTGTCACCACACAGGCATTCTGTGAAGAATATGAAGGGCGCCCTCACCCTTTTGTGGCCGCTTGTATTGATGAGTTTCGCTTAGATCATACGATTATGCTGGATAACAACACGCCGTGGATCGACGACGGCATGCGCTCTTTAGGAACGCCTGAAGCCCGTGGACGGTTTGAGCAGCGGCTGATCGATATTTTTGCCCGTCACCATATCGAGCCATACTTGATTGATAAGCCTGACTATGACGCACGCTATCAGCAAGCATTACTATTTATCGATCAACATATTTACAATAATCATTGAGTCAGCCAGCGCGTTTCAGGCAACACCTTATTAAAATCAGTCATCATGTTAGGAAAAAAACTATGCGTATTCAGCTATTGGACAACATCACCGGGAAATGGGCGATGCAATGGATTGTTATTTGGTTTATTTGCGGCGTCATTGCCTTATCCGCAGGCTTTTGGCTGACCACAGACCATACCATGCTTGATTGGTTTTATTTGGCGGTCTCGTTTATTGGTCTGGTGTGTGTTGTATCGCTGTCTTTTCGCAAAAACGTCATGGGCAATGGCTTCGGTATGGGCGCAACCGCTGGCGAAGTGATTGTGCAAGCGACCTCAGGTGCCGTGGGTTTAATGCTAGCACCACTTTTTAACTTCTTTACCCACGTCTATGGTATTTTTTATTGGTCCAAACATACGGATCCTGATGGCGACATGATACCCAAATCTGCTAGCAAAGCGGTTTGGTTCATTACCGCCGCATTCATTGTCATTGGCCTTGCTCTCTTCCCAACGATAAACGATTTATTAGCGAGCTACGGTTATGCGGTGGTAGAGGACGACAACAGTCAGTTCTTAGGGTTTATTTCCTTTTTTTGGATCAATGTGATCGCTTTTGTGCTTTCCATTACTGCCCAAGCCGCGATGATTTTGCGCTACTCATTTAACTGGTGGCTATGGATTATCGTCAATTTTGTCTGGCTTATCGTTAACCTGATGTCAGGCAATTTTATCTTTGCCATTCAAACCATGGTGTATCAAGTCAATGCGTTTGTTGGTCTTTATGAATGGTATCGCAGCGAGCAAGGCTAATCGCTTTATATCGTCAGCTAGCTTTTTAATATACGAGTGATTTTGACCACCATCGCGGATGGTACGGCCGATTTTGACTGAGCCGTCTATCAGATAATCTGGTAGATTGGCGCCATTAGTGCTACAACTGACTCTAAGAGCTATATTAATACCCAGATTGATAATAAATGTCAGTCTATGGTTTCAACTACTAACAAGGAGGTTAGTATGTCTTATCATCGTCAAAAACGAATGTCTAAACGCACACTGGAGCAATGGCTCAGTGAGTATTCTGTCAGTCACCAAAACCTGATTAACAAAAAAATCCATTGGTTATGTGTCCCGACTATTTTTGTCAGTTTGCTTGGCATGGGTATGTCGCTATCAGTCTGGTTTACCTTGGTACTTAGCGCCTTGGTATTGTTGTTTTACATGCGTCTATCCACGCCACTGTTTTTGGCGATGGGCATGTTTATTCTCATTTGTCTGTCAGTGATGGCGGCGTTACCATGGGGCTTTAAAATCTGGGCAGGTATTTTTATTGTCGCTTGGATTGGGCAGTTTATTGGTCATAAAATCGAAGGGAAAAAACCATCATTTTTTGAGGACTTACAGTTCTTATTGATTGGTCCAGCGTGGGTCGCCAACAGTCTGATGCGCCGCAAGCCGAATTAAGGCGGGTTATGGTTTTAGGCCCCAAGAAAATCAATGCGTTGTTAGATTAAACCTTTCCTTATTTAGACGCTTTTAGATAGAAAAAGCGCGGCCCAACCTTTCGTTGAGCCGCGCTTTTTTACTTTCTTCTTTTGTATATCAACCACACCCATATTCTAAGAAGTTGTTTAGCGTGGGCCCATCATTTGAACTATGCACCAAACACTTTTAGGCGCTCATCGACTGGCTTAAATTCTTTATCACCGGCTGGCTGTTCAATAGCGCCAAACACCATTTGGGCTTTGAGCTCCCAGTCTGCATCAATGTTCCAAGCGTGAGCCACTCTTTCATCAATGATAGGATTATAATGCTGTAAATTTGCCCCAACATTGATACTGGCGAGCGCCGTCCAAATGACGTACTGATGCATGGCATTGGTTTGGGTTGACCACACTGGGAAGTTTTCCGCATATAAAGGCGCCGCTTCTTGCATGCCTCTAACGACCGCTTGATCTTCAAAGAATAGCACGGTACCAGCACCCGCTCTAAAACCAGCAACTTTATCTTTGGTAGATTTGAACGCCTCTTCGTCACCAACGATGACACGCAACGTCTCTTCGGTCATATCCCACAGTTTTTTATGGTCATCACCAAACAGTACCACGATACGCGTTGACTGTGAGTTAAACGATGAAGGCGTATGCAAGATAGCATGCTCAACCAGCTGAACAATTTCGTCATTAGCGACTGGCAACTGATCGCTTAGCGCATAGATAGAACGACGTTTCTCTGCTAACTGCTGTAGTGTTTGTAAATCTGACATAGTGCTTCTCCACATTATTGTATAAGTTATTCAAATCTAGTTGAGATTCTTTGCCAACCCCTATGGTTAACAAATGAGTGTAAAACAGGATGGTTAATTTGCGCCATTATGGAAATAATTCAAACAAAACCCTAGTTCATTTTTGTAAATAAACTTAACTATATATAATTTTCTGAAAGATAATTTAATAAGTAACCGCTGGTTAGGTTAGCCTTTAAAGCCTGAAGGCAGTTTTGGGGCAGGCAGACGCTCCAGATTTGAGTCAACCTCACCAAAACGCTCATGACCATTGTTCCAGTCGCTGATGGACTGTTCGATTTCTTGTTTATTGTCTGCGACAAAGTTCCACCACAGCAGCACTTGGTTATTCAAAGGCTCACCGCCGATGAACATGATCCGTGTGCCTTTTTTTGCAACCAGCTTGATATAATGGCGGCCAGCAATATCCGCATCATGGAAGCGAAACAATTGATCTTTTTCGCAGATATTGCCCTCAGACTCGATCTGCCCTTCTGTCACCAAGATACCATACTCAAAGCCTGACTCTAAATGAAGCGTAACCTCTCCATCTTCTAAGAAATTCACATCGATACCGACCATTTTTGAGTATTGTATGGTCGGCGCATCATAACGCTCGCCTGATACACTGACATAACTCCCTGTCGTGAGAACCATTTCAGCGTTTTGCTCGCGCCAAGTGGGTAGCGCTGGATAATGATGAAAGCTCCGCTCAATTTTCTGATCGGTCGGTAGTGCAATCCACAGCTGTACCATACTCAGGCCATAAGCTGCATCTGGTGAGCCGCCAGTATCTGGAAAGACGCTTTGTTCCGTATGACTGATACCTTGCGTCAGACCCGTACCTGCTGTCATGACATTGACTTGGTTTTGGGTGATGACTTGTTCATTCCCCAAGCTGTCTTTGTGTAGCACTTCGCCCTCTAACATCCAACTAAAGGTTTGCAAATTGGTGTGCGGATGACGGCCAACTTGCATGCCTGCCTCATCTTCAGCAAATTCAACTGGGCCAGCATGGTCCAAAAAACACCAAGCACCAATCGGTTGATGGCCTTTATTGGGTAACAATCGAGCGATTGGAATACCACCAACCTCTGCCAACCTTGGCTTTAGGGTTTTAATGGTCATTATGCACCTCTTATTATCAGCGACTGCTTAGCGTATGATGTCACTAACACACATTAAGCTTAATAAATTACTCAGCGAGCACTCCCACACAGGGAGCTGGGCACGGCTGATGGACAATAGAAATGAATTTGTTAACACCCATATAAAGCCTTAATGAAAGGCATTTAAAGAGTGATAGGCACCTCCATGACCAGTACCTTCGCATCTTCCTCTGTCACCATCGTAAAATCGCTCGTATCCCAAATGCCTAGGCCATCACGAGTGTCCAAAGTGTGACCGTTTACGACGACTTTACCGCGAATCACAAAAATATAAACACCGTTGTTAGGATCTTTTAACTGATAAGTTGGCGTCACCCCTTTGTCAAAATCACCCATGCTAAACCAAGCATCTTGATGAATCCACACGCTAGCATCGTCAACGTTTGGTGACAGTACTTGATTAAACTCATTCGGTTGCATGATGTCATCCATGCGCACTTGCTGATAGCGAGGCGTCACGTTCATGACATTAGGGATGACCCAAATCTGTAAAAACCTCACAGGCTCATTAGCATCACCATTCATTTCGCTATGCGTAATGCCTGTCCCCGCTGACATGACTTGGATCTCACCTGTCTCAATCACCCCTTCATTACCGATGTTATCACCATGACTGAGCTTACCTGACAAGGGAATACTGATGATTTCCATATCACGGTGTGAATGCTTGCCAAAGCCTTGACCACCGATCACAAAATCATCGTTGATGACACGTAATGCGCCAAAACCCATACGTTCAGGGTTGTGGTAGTTAGCAAAACTAAAGGTGTGCTTACTTTTGAGCCAACCATGGTTGGCATCGCCACGCGAGTCTGCGGCATGATAGATTGCGTTCATGGTATATCCTTATTTATCATATTTTAAACTTATGTAAGGTTTTATTTATTAGCATACTTGAACAATGAGTCTATTATAATTATTGTGTATAAATCGATAAACTCAGTTTTTTGCAAATAACTATTCTTATTTATAGAACAATAATGTCCCTTTCTAAGTAAATACTGCTTAGTACGTAAATACCGCTTAGCAAGTCCTAAAATTTTAGCGATGGCTAGTGGTGCATCTTTTTAACCAATATCGCGTAAAAATGCTTTATCACGTGCTAAAACCGCCAAATACAAGACAGGCAGTACAAATAACCCAACCGCCCAAAAGCTCAGCTTGAGATATAAAAGCGCCCCGACTAGTGCTCCGACCAAAAAGCTAAAAACCAACGTTGCGCTATGACCCAGTTTTTTGGCATTTTCGGTGGTGCGATTGTTCACATAGTCAGTCAAATTGATACCCAACTGCGTGGTGTTGCCCGTCATCAGCACGGTCGGGCTCATGTGTTTGATCAGTGTCTTACTTGCCGTATTACGTATCGCAAGGGCAATCAAACCCAGCCCGCCCGTTATCGCCACTGTGATGTCACTCGCGTCCACAAAGGGCTGATAGTACAAGCCTGCGACCATAAAGGCCGCTAAGAATAACGCTTCGGCGAAGAATAAGTGACTCAATATCACTGTCTGTTTTTTGCTCTTATCGATGAAAGTCTTGGTCACCATCACTGTCAACACAAATAGTGGCAAAGCAGCCAGTTTAATCCATAGGCCACTCTCACCTTTGACCAACCCACTCCCTGCCATCACTAAGTTGCCCGTGACATGGGCGGTAAAAAACCCAAACAAGGCGATAAAACCGATGGTATCAATCGCCCCGCCTACTATGGTCAATAACACAGGCGCTCGGTTGCGCTGCCAAAAGCTTGGCGGTGGCAACTGGTCATTACCGTGAGCACCATCCTGACCAGTATTAGTGCTACTGGTGCAATTATGAGTTTGGTCAGAGATAGCGTTAGGCATCTGTACCTGCTGCAAAAGCAACCAATTCATCAATGAATTTTTGCAGGTAGTTCTGGGTTCGCTCTGTGACGCGACCGTCTTCATGTAAACTGTCAGTCGCTTGGCTAAGATACACTTCAGGACTAATCATCATTTGTGCTGAGAGCATCTGCATACTTTTGCGTACATCAAGCCCACTATTGATGCCGCCATAGTTGCTTGGCGATGCGGTTACCAACGCGACTTTTTTATGCCTCCAGACACTTTCTTTATATGGACGGGAGGCAATATCTATCACGTTCTTTAGAGCCGCTGGCATAGTACGGTTATGCTCTGGCGTGACAATCAAAACTGCATCAGCCGCTGTTAACTGCTGACGGACTCGCTCGTAGCTGTCTATCGTTGTATCGTCATAGTCTTGATTATAAAGTGGCAAATCTGCAATACGCACCTCTTCAACTGTGACGTTTTCGGGCATTTGCGACACGATGTATTGTGCAAACTTGCGATTGATTGACGCTTTTCGCAAGCTACCGATTATTAGGGCAATCTTTATGGATGCGCTCATAGTGACTCCTTATTAATAATAACCAAAGATATTTACTATACTGAGCTTTTGCGAGTATGACTATTATCAATCGAGTAAGCACCTGGACCGTGAGCAAAAATCATCAAAAACCCACCTGCTATTGCGATGTTTTTCATAAAGGGGTTCATTTGTGACGCATCAAGCCAAAACTGATGGAAGATGAACGCTGAGACAGTATTAAATCCAACAAACAACGCAGCAATCAAGCGCGCCCTAAACCCAAGCAAAATAGCAATACCGCCAAACAGCTCAAGCGCGATGACTAACGGCAATAGCATACCTGGCACACCCATTGACTCCATATAGCCTTGAGTGGCCGCATATCCTATGATTTTGTTGACACCTGAAAAAACAAAAATCATTGATAAAAGCAAACGACCAATGGGGGCACTAAGCTGTTGTAATTTGTCCATCATGATTATCCAATAAATGTGTGTAAATACGTTTTGTACCAAAGAATGGCACCAGTATAAATGTTGACCATAAACGGATAAACAGCAATAATAACAAATGTCAGTTCTTGATTTTAGAACAATTATGAGGCGATAAAAATGGGACAGTTAGAAGATATGGCGATGTTTGTACGTATCGTCGAAGCAGGGAGCATTACCAAAGCAGCTGAGCAGCTAAATATTGCCAAGTCAGCCGTGAGCCGCCGTCTCAAAGAGTTAGAGACACGTTTGGGCAGCCAGCTTATTAGCCGAACCACACGCCAATCGCACTTGACCCAGACAGGTGCGCAGTATTATCAACAAGTAAACAGTATCTTAAGTGCCGTTGATGCCCTCAACGAGCAAACCAGTGGCGCACCCACACGCATTGAGGGCACGCTAAAGATGACAGCCCCTTTGTCATTTGGCCTTATGCATCTGAATGATGTGATTGATGAGTATGCCAGCCAGCATCCTAACCTCAACTTTGAGTTAGATTTTTCCGATCGGCGTATCGATTTGATTGAAGAAGGCTATGAGCTGGCGATTCGAATTGGAGAGCTGCGAGATTCTAGTTATCAAGCAAAAAAGCTGGCATTGATTCGTTGTGTCATTTGCGCCAGTCCTGACTATCTAGCAAGGATGGGCACGCCTGAGACGCTAGAAGATTTAGAAGATCATGAGCTTTTGCAATATAGTCTCGGTCAAACCAATAGTATAGATCTGGTGGATGCTGAAGGCAAAAAGCATCATCATACAATCGATGCTAAAATCAAAGCCACCAATGGTGAGTTCTTAGTGGATCTGGCGGTCAAGGGTCATGGTATTACCTTTATCCCAACCTTTATCGCTTACCAAAGATTGGCACGTGGCGAGCTGGTGCCCACTCTTCAGCAGTATCAGCTACCCACGCTCAACGCCTATGCTGTTTACCCGAAAAACCGATTTTTATCGCAGCGTTGTCGTTATCTGATTGACTTTATTGCCGAGCGTTTCGGTAATGATCCCTACTGGGATGATTTCTGATAAGCCTGTTTGCGCAAACTTAACCGTATTCTAAAAACGCTACCAAGGCCAAAACAATGTTGCTACTATAATCTGCAGAGATATCCATCAGTCATAAGGAGATGCAATATGGATTTATCATCGTTAGGCATGAAAGCCATCCGCGAATTCGATCATGTTCGCGCAAGCCCATTGCCTCAAGAGCGTCTAAAAGCGGCGCGCAGACAAGCAGTCGTATTTAGAGAGCGCTTTATGGAGGAAGCGCCTGTGCTGTTTTATCAAAGCGCTGACATGGTCAGAGTGCCCTATCCCACGTGGTATGCCTATAGCGGTGTCTATACCCAAAGCACCTATAAGTTCCCCTACCTACATATCCTAAACCGTATTTTTATCATTCAATATTATGATTTTTTGGGTGAAGTAAAGACCCTGCTGTTTTCTCCTTCTGATATCGAGGCCGATCGAGAAACGCCCTTTTTTAAGCAATTAACAGAAAAAATGCCAAATTGGTCACCACTTGAAAAGGTGGTGGCGCCTATCATCCGTGATGTGGCTGGCGCTTTAGCTGAGATCGGTTTAGCCCCAGAAGATGTTGATTATATTAGCTACGATCACTTGCACACCCAAGACATCCGCCGATGGCTAGGCACTACCAACACTGATGGCTCAACCGACAGAGCTGCCTATTTCCCTAACGCTCGGCTATTGATACATGAGCAAGAATGGCAGAGCACCACTGCGCTGCTGCCCGTCCAAGCGGAGTGGTATTGCCCTAACGGCATCGAGGGCGTGGATCCTAACAAAGTGATTACATTTACTAGCAGTATTCAATTAGGCGAAGGCTTGGCGCTGGTGCATACCCCCGGACATACCGAGGGCAATCACTCTCTAGTCGCGCGCGTGCCAGATGGCATCCGGGTCACTTCAGAAAATGGTGTCGGCGCTGATGCTTATGCGCCAATGAACTCAAACGTTAATGCCATTCGCCGCTACGCCAAAAACACAGGGATGGAGGTCATTCTAAACGGTAATACCCTCGAAGGCAGTAACGACCAATATATCTCGATGGTCGTCGAAAAGACCATTGCTGGGCCCTCTAGCAATCAGGATTTTCCCAACTGTGCCCCAAGTAGTGAAGCCACGCCCTACTGGCTTATTCCTGGTCATAAAGTCAGTCATTTAATGGGCGAGACAACCTTTGGAACGTTACAAAAGCGCTCCTTACCAACCGACCGAATGCAGAAGGATGCTGTCTGATGGGATATTTTACGGATAAAAATATTTATATCACTGGCGCGGCTTCTGGCATCGGCTTCGAAACGGCCAAACAGCTGATCCATCAAGGCGCAAACTTGGTGTTGTTTGATGTGCAACCGCTTGATGCAGCTTTAGCCATACTCAAGGGATTGAATAAATATAACACCTCGATTGCCACTTATGCGTTGGATGTGACGGATGCCGATACGACAGCCAAGCAAATCGCAGCGGCGGCTGAGCGACTGTCACCAGATATTTTAATGCACTTTGTGGGCGTGACAGGGCCTTGGGCCTTTGATGAGATGACTCAAGCGCAGTTTGAGCGTGTGATGAATATCAATGTGTTTGGTACGCGCAACGTACTGGCTGCCGTACGTCCGTTTTTATCACGGGGTGATCAAGTCATGGTCACCGCTTCCATGTCATCCTTCACTGGCAGCTACGGTTATAGCTCGTACAGTGCATCGAAATTTGCTGTTTGGGGCATGATGCAGTCAATAAGCTTTGAATGGAAGCCACTCGGTATCGACATCACCGTCTTCGCGCCACCGCCGATAGATACCCCGCTTACCCAATCTGAAGTTGGCGTGATGGCGCAAGCTGGTATCGGTATGAAAAAACTCGCCGGTGAACTAAAGATTGAAGCGGCGGTCAGATCTATGTTGAAAGGCGTAGAGAACCGAGAGTTTTTAGTGGTGCCAGGGGTCATGGCCAATTTGATTAGACTACAGTTGCGCTTTTTTCCCGTTAGCTGGGTCAACTGGATAGGCAACAAAACTGTGGCATGGTCGATGAGAAGTTAATTATATTATCCTTAATCATCAGCCTAGCTCAAATTTTACCCATAAAAAAAGCCTCACTATAAAGTGAGGCTTTTGCGCTTTTTCAAGCCATATTTGGAGCGGGAAAAGAGATTCGAACTCTCGACCCCAACCTTGGCAAGGTTATGCTCTACCACTGAGCTATTCCCGCTTAATATCAATGCGTAGCGTTGTTAACAACTACTCCGTCTCGATAGGCTGGCTATTTTAGCAAATATTTTGAGGGTGTCAACACTTTTTTTAAAATTAATTCGGAGTAATGTGATTTTAATTGCCATTTTATACGAGTATCCAGCATAAGTTATTGATTTAATAATATATATTACCGACAAATAATTTCACTATTATTTCACTTCTCATCTGTGACTTACAATCCTATGCTGCGTTGTTACTATTCCTGCATTGGTTTTGACTTGTTAACATTATTATACTTATGGCTAATGGCTGTTGAGGTAAAATTTTATTGTTTCGGTAGATTGGTAAAAGCAGGTAGAACATCAATAAAAGGCTGCCTTTTCGTCTACTGCTCATCTCACCTTTTTGTCTCACTTATTTTTAATATTTATAGCGAGGATGTTTAGCATGAAAAAATTACTGACCACCACTGTGATGGCCGCCTCATTGTCGGCACTGACTTTGACGGGTTGTTCGAGCACAACTAGTACTGGCGCCGTTGGCGTTGATCGCCAGCAGCTCCTTTTGGTCTCAAGCGAGCAAGTGTTGCAGTTATCAGCGCAAAGCTATGCTAAAACCATGCAAGAAGCAAAAGCACGCGGCGTGCTGGACACCAACCAAGCGCAGCTTAATCGCTTAAAAAACATCGCTAATCGCTTAGTGGGTCAAGTTGGCGTCTATCGCCCAGATGCCGCAAAATGGCCATGGGAAGTGCATACGATTAAATCTAATGAGTTGAATGCTTTTGTTATGCCAGGTGGTAAGATCATGTTTTACTCAGGTATCATTGACCGCCTAAATCTCACGGATGATGAGATTGCAGCGATTATGGGTCATGAAATGTCGCACGCCCTCCGTGAGCACTCACGTGAGCGCCTATCACGACAGTACGCCACACAGACCGGCATCGGTGTTGCTGCCAGCATCTTTGGCCTATCACAAGGACAGGCTGAGCTAGCGAACGTCGCAGGTGACTTGGGTTTGAGCCGTCCGCACAGCCGCACACAAGAAGCTGAAGCCGATCAAATTGGTTTGGAGTTAATGGCACGCGCAGGCTACAACCCACAAGCCGCGATTACCTTGTGGCAAAAAATGCAGCGCGCCAGCCAAGGCGAGCCGCCACAATTCCTAAGCACTCACCCAACCAGCAGCAATCGTATTGCGCAGCTACAAGCATTGATGCCCAAAGTCATGCCACTGTATCAAAAGGCGCGTCGTTAATCAGGATGGTTAGACGTTGTATTTTTAGTCAGCACGCCTAACTTATAAAAGCAGAGTCCACACTATTAAGCTGTACTCTGCTTTTTTACTGTTGAACCACCCGCTTATCTTAGCAACACATCTCGTTTAATAGCATGCCATACCACTCACAGCCTCTGCTATAATAAACAGCATTTGTCATCGCAGATTGCTAAGTATTATTAAGTCACGTACATTCAAGGATTGTTATGAGTAACACACCTACCGCCGATGCGCTTGTCGCTGAGCTACAGGCTTTGCAACCGCAACATCTAGAACTGGTCAATGAGTCAATGAATCATGCTGGCTATTTTGAAGGCAAAGAAAGTCACTTTAAATTGACTATTGTCAGTGACGCCTTTGAAGGCAAAAGATTGGTCGCTCGTCACCAGTTAGTCTATGCACAGGTCAACTCGCTCCTAACTTCCCAAGGTGGGCAAGTACATGCTTTGGCTATCCATGCCTACACCCCAACAGAATGGCAAGGTCAAAGCCCTGATAGCCCGTTATGTGCTGGACAAAACAAAGTTTAGAAGAGTCATTTGTCCCAACCTTTTTTATACAATGATGAGATGCTATAAACACGCTTGAAAACTGCATTTTTAGAGGACGCAATATTTAATGAAACATTTACATATGCTAATGGCGGTACTAATCATTGTGCTGTTTTTGTACCAAAGCTACTTGGTGTTAAGTACAAATAGACAAGCGCCACGTGCGGTCAAAATAGCCACTCACATAATTTATGCGCTAATTATCGTATCAGGGGCCGTCATGCTCATGCAGCTGATGAGCGCAAGCGCCCCTGTACAGTGGGTATTTGCCAAAATCATCTTATTAGTGGCAGCCATTAGTGCGAGTATAAAAGCCTTTAATAATCAGGCGACGCTTGGACAAAGAAAAACAGGTATTCTCATTGCCGCTGTGGCGTATGTTGGTATCGTCATACTCGCGATCACCAAACCTGCAAATTTATTTTGATAAATATGTCGTATTAGAACGGCAAAAATCGTCAACATGTTAGGATTAAAAATCTTGAATAATCAATATCTTAAACCCGTGATTTTTGCTATCTTAAATACTTACCATACAGTAACTTAGCCTAATGGAGCCACTATGAAAACTCTTACTACAGCGTCACTACTGGTAACAGCGGGCATTTTCGGTCTCTCAGGCTGTGCCTCTACTGGCACTGTCACACCGCAGTATGTACCGCCCAGCACTTATCAAAACTATGATTGCCAAGCACTCAGCCAAGAATACGCCCGTGTCAATCGCTATGTGGCAGCGGCGCGCAATGAGCAATCAACCTTATCCGCCTCAGGGGTCGGGGTTGGGGTGTCTGCAGGACGCTGGGGGATCTCACCTAACATCAGTTTTGGTGTGGGTAAGAGCAACGATACCAAAGCTCGCGATGCAAAATTATCGCGCCTGTATGGCGAGCGTGACGCCATTGTCCAATCTGCCCGTATTCAGCGCTGTAGCTTTGCAAACGGTGTCAAAATTTATGGTGAGTAGTACGCAATAAATCAATAAGCCATATCGACAGTTTCAAAGTAGTATTAACGAAAAAAAGCCAATACGCGCTAAGCATGTTGGCTTTTTTGATTCATGATTACAGTCTAACGGTTATGATTGCAGGCTTTGTACCCACTGAACAATTTGGTCACTAGGTAGGGCGCCTGACTGCCGGGCGATTTCTTTACCGTTTCTAAACGCCACCATGGTTGGCAAACTACGAATATTATAAGGGGCTGCCGCCTGCTCATACTTATCTGTTTGTATCTTCGCAAAAACCACTTGCGGCAACTGACTGGCAGCCGCTTTGAACTCTGGTGCCATCATAAGACATGGTTGACACCAACTCGCCCAAAAATCAACGACAGTCAGCACGTCATTTTTTTGAATGACTTTATTGAGCGTTTGTGCGTTTAACTCGTGAGGACTGCCAGTTAATAACGGCTGGCTACATTTACCACAATTTGGTGCCGCATTTATTTTTGCTGCGGGAACGCGGTTGGTCGCTTGGCAATGTGGGCATACTAGATGAAAACTTTGCTCGCTCATAATTTGATTCCTATTTTAATTGTTCTAATCGTTTGGCTTTTTTAAAAATTCACTATTGGTATTTGCAAATGAAAGCTGTCTACACAGGTTTGTTGCCCAAGAAATTTTAACATGATTGTTCATACTCATTATCTATGGCACTTGGTGTGCCACGCCACTATATACGTAGCTCATCGGTCGTGGACCGGGCAAGTACTCCTCACTCAACTCGTCGATGACAAAACCACCTGCTCTAATCATCGCTGGAATATCACGATCTAGATGACAACCGCCTGCCATCGGTTTCCAAAAAGGTGTTAAACGATACTGCCAGCGCTTAATAGAAAGGTCTGGCGCTAAGCCATGCTCGCAAAATAGTAAGCGACCGTCAGGTTTTAGTACGCGTGCCATTTCTCTAATTGCGGCTACTGGATCATCGATACTACATAAGGTGAAGGTCATCACAATAGTATCAAATCGATCGGTATCAGCATGAATGCCTTGGACATCCACCGCTATCACTTCAATTGGAATGTTAATGTCAGCTGTTCGTTTACGTGCCAGCGTCTGCATCTGAGAAGCTGGGTCGATACCGATAATAGAAGTGACTTTTTTGGAATCATAAAATTGCAAATTCAGACCACTGCCAATCCCAACCTCTAATACCTCGCCGAGCGCCTGAGGGACAATTTTAGACCGCGCTTTCATCACATTGCCCGTACTACAGACGACATCTATCAGCTTTGGCAACACATAACGCTCGTACGGATTCACTGCCTTCCCCCTTTATTGTCACACTTAGCGCTTGCAAGTATTCATCCCAAGCATACTGTACAGCGGACAAAAGCGGAACAGTCCTGTGAGTAAAGGAACTAAGCCAATTACACCCCACCAGCTTTGGAAATACAAACCCAAGCCGATAATGACGACACCAGCAATAATACGTAGTAACCGTTCAGTACTTCCGACATTCATCTTCATGGTTGTGTCCTTTATAGTTCAATTATTAGGTAACAACTGTCTCTCATTACACTGTCGGGTTTATTCACCGAGCATATTGATCGGTATTTTTAAATAACGGATACCATTGTCTTCTGGCTTTGGAAAGTGACCGGCATCAATATTAACTTGCACTGCTGGAATGATCAGGCGTGGCATCTCCAAAGTCGCATCGCGGCGCTCGCGCATCTGCACAAACTCAGCTTCATTAATCCCGTCTTTAACGTGGATATTACCCAGTTTTTGCGCAGCAACAGTAGTCGTTGGGCAGTGTTTGCGGCCCTTACTGGGATAGTCATGACACAGGTACATCACGGTGTCTTCTGGGAGTGCCAACAGCTTTTGGATGGACTGGTACAGCGTTTTGGCGTCCCCTCCTGGAAAGTCGCAGCGCGCCGTCCCCACATCAGGAGCAAACAAAGTGTCGCCCACGAACACTACTGTTTTTTCTTTATCAGCAGCCACATAAGCCATATCAGCGCGCGTATGACCCGGCACGTACATCGCAGTAATAGTAATACTACCAAGCGCTAATGTCTCACCGTCATCTGTCAAAATATCAAACTGACTGGCATCGGTACGAAAGCTGATATCAAAGTTAAAAATTTGCTTAAAGATTTTTTGTACTTCGGTGATATGTTGGCCTATGACTAACTTTCCACCAAGATTTTCTTTTACATGGATCGCAGCTGACAAATGGTCTGCATGCGCGTGAGTCTCGATAATATAGAGCAGCTTCCAACCGTGCTCATTTACAAACTCAATGACTTCATCAACGCTGCTGGTGCCAGTGCTGCCCGATTTGGCATCAAAGTCCAGCACTGGATCAATGATGGCACATACTTTCTGCTGAACGTCCGCCAGTACGTGCGTATAGGTTTCTGTGTCGCTATGTAAGAATGAATGAACTTGCATGGCTACCTCGTTGCTTTTATCAGAATGTTTTATTTTTCAACAGATTCTTCAGTATAATATGTGCTCATTTATCATACTTGCCTATACCTGCTTATTAGTGATGCCCATCAATATAGCAACTACTATACATTTTATCAATTTATATAATGTAAATAACTATAACTTGATATCGCTGGCGAGATCATTGATAATTAACTGTATTTTTATAATCTCTACTCTTTTTAATTATGTCTCATATAAGGAGCTCGCTCTGACTACTTCAGCATTGAGCACATCTACGACCAACCCTAATAATGATACTATGTCGTCACGCGTCGCAGAGGTCGCACCCAAAGACTTGGCTGAACAAATGCAACAGGCCTCGATGCAAGCCAGCCAATTATTAAAGTCGCTGTCCCACCCTGATCGCTTATTGCTGTTGTGTCAGCTGACTCAAGGTGAGTACTGCGTCAGCGAGCTTGAAGATCTCGTCGGTGTTGGACAGCCAAGCTTATCGCAGCAGTTGGGTATTCTACGTAAGGATGAGTTGGTCTCAACCCGCCGAGAAGGCAAGCAAATTTACTATAGCATCGCAAGTGACGACGCGTTAGCGGTATTGGAGCTGCTCTATCAACGATTTTGTGCAAAAACCGACCGTTAGCTTACTGGCTTAATTCTGATGTTTAATTAATTTTCTTTATTGTGATGACGTATTGCTATGCTTTCTATCGCCGCGCGACTGTTTCCTACTTGGTTACGTCAGTATCAACTGTCTGCCTTGCCGACTGACGTCATTGCTGGGCTGGTCGTCGGTGTGCTGGTCATTCCACAAAGCTTAGGTTATGCGGTGCTGGCAGGGTTGCCACCCGTCTACGGACTGTATGCCGCGATCGTGCCCGTCATGGTTTATGCTTGGATAGGCTCAAGCAATGTCCAAGCGGTGGGACCTGTCGCTATCACGGCAATTATGACGGCCAGTAGTCTGCACCCTTATGCATCGCAGGGCGCGCAGCAGTACGTATTGATGGCAAGTTTGTTGTCGTTGATGGTCGGCGTCCTACTATGGTTGGCGGGTCGGCTCAAGCTTGGCTGGATTATGCAGTTTATCAGTCGCGGCGTATCGGCAGGCTTTATCAGTGGGGCGGCCGTACTGATCTTTATCAGTCAGCTTAAGTATTTGACGGGTATTCCCATTGCAGGAAACGGTTTGATTGGTTATCTGTCCAGTATGCAAAGGTATGCTCACCAGCTGCAGCCGCTGACGCTGCTTATTGGGGTGATAGCCTTTGTCCTGTTGGTTGCCAATCGCTACGGCAGTAAATGGGTATGGCAGTCTTGGTTGTCATCCGCCTATGCCAAATGGGCAGAGCGCTTATTTCCGCTTATTCTACTCGGTATTGCCATCGTCCTGAGTGTCAGTTTGCATTGGACAACGAGTGGCGTGGCTACGATTGGTCGCATTCCGCAAGGGCTACCAACTTTTACTATCCCCTATGTGCCAAACTTTGATGAAGTGCTAGATTTGTTACCTAGCGCTGGGCTAATGGCGCTGATTATTTTTGTTTCCAGCAGCTCAGTCGCGAGCAATTATGCACGCCTGCGCGGGGAATCCTTTGATGCCAACCGTGAGCTGACGGGCTTGGGGCTTGCCAATATGGCAGGTGGTTTTTTTCAAAGCTTTACGGTCGCTGGTGGCTTTTCGCGCACCGCGATCAATGTCGATTCAGGTGCCAAAACGCCGGTCGCTAGTTTGACAACAGTGCTGGTCATGATTGCCGCGTTAATTGCTTTTGGTAACTTACTCGCCCCTCTCCCCTATGCCTTACTAGGCGCAACCATCATGGCGTCTATCATCGGTCTCATTGATATGACGACCTTCAAATCCGCGTGGCAGCGAGACCGCTTAGACGCGGCCAGCTTTATGGCAGCTTTTGTGGGTGTGCTGATATTTGGATTAAATACGGGTTTGGTCATTGGTCTGATGGTGTCGTTTGCTAGCTTGATTTGGCAATCAAGCAAGCCGCACGTTGCTATTGTGGGTCAATTGGCAGGTACGGGGCACTTTCGTAATATCAATCGTCATGACGTGGTGACGTTTAGTAATCTGTTGATGCTGCGTATTGATGAAAGCATATTTTTTGGTAATAGCGAATCCGTCCATCGCCGTGTCGTCCAAGCCACCCAGCAGTATCCAGAAGCTCGTGAGATTATTCTTATTATGTCAGCGGTCAATCACATTGATTTGACGGGACAAGAGATGCTTATTAGCCTCAACCAAGAGCTTTTGGGCCAGAACAAGCACCTAAATTTTAGCTTTATTAAAGGACCTGTGATGGATATCATTGAGCATACACCAATTATCACCCATCTGTCAGGACACGTTTATCTCAGCACCATGGATGCGGTAAACGCATTAAAAGATGTCTAATAGCACTATACACCGCACGTTATTGAATCAATAATCGTCATCTCGGCTGTGACAAAATGTAGATACACTAAAAGCTGTGTTATGCTAAATTATTCTAGTCTTTAGAGATCATCACTGCCAAACATGGCACTTAACCCTAACGCGCTCAAATCTACTGCCTTTTAACATATATGGCCGAACTGACTTATGACCGATAATTTAACCATTTATAAGCAAATTTATCCGAGCCAATGCGTAAAAATTGCTGAGCTTGGTTATCGTTCTGTGCTCAATATTCGTCCTGACGCTGAAACAGAGACGCAGCCTAACAGCGTCGATTTTGCCCGCGCGACGGCAAAAGCCAACTTGTCCTATCATCATCTGCCTTTTGACGAGGAGCGGTTGAGCCGAGCGACTGTCGAGCAATTTGCTGACTTTTATCGTGCTATGCCTAAACCCATACTCATGTTTTGCGGGACAGGTGCCCGTGCTAAACTGCTTTACCAAAGTGCATTGATGCAAGGGCTGCTGTAGAGACGACTATAAAAACGGTCATGACGTTTACACACCTCATCTTTAGAAAACTGCCCATTCAGCTTAGGCTTAGATTCTGTACTTCCACCCCAAACTGATCATTTTTTACATAGACAATAAAAAGGAGCTCTTATGAGCCATCAAGTGAGCTTTACTGGACAAATCACCCCTGACCAAATACCGATGATTGCCGAAAATGGCTTTAAAACCATCATTAATAACCGTCCAGATGGTGAAGAACCAAACCAACCCACCAGCGCAGAAATTGAAGCAGCTGCTAAAGACGCCGGCCTTGCTTATAAAGAGATATCTTTTGCTGGTAATGAGCTGAATCAAAACCACGTCGAAGCGTTTGCAGATTTCTTTAATCAAGCGGAACAACCTATGCTGATATTTTGCCGTACGGGTAACCGCTCAAACGGTATCTATGAAGCCGCCAAGCAAATGGATTTGTTAGACGACTGATAGTGAGCCACACAAACTTACCACTGCTTAAAAAAGAATGCCCATCCAAAATCTGGACGGGCATTCTTTTTTAAGCAGTGGTAACATTACAAGCTGGTCAACCTGCAACGTTAAGTACATAATAAAATTTTACCTACACACCTTGATAGGATTTGATTATGCAAAAACCGCTACTTATCATCGGTAACAAAAACTACTCCTCTTGGTCATTACGGGCGTGGCTCTTGCTCAAAGCCTTCGATGTTGATTTTGATGAGCAGCTCATCGAATTATTTCATCCTTCAGCCCGTCCCACGCTTGCAGCAAACTCTCCTACGGGCATGGTACCTGTTTTGGTATATGGCGAAGGTGATGAAAAAGTAACCGTTTGGGACACAGTAGCTATTGCCATGCATATTAATGAATATTTCACGGAAATCAATATTTGGACAGGTATCAGTAAGTCTGACACCAAAGCGCAAACTGACAGTCAAAATAGGATCAATAGCGCTTACTGCCAAAGCATTATTGCTGAAATGCACTCAGGACTAATGGGCATTCGTAGTGAGATGCCAATGAACATCAGAGCTACCGCTAAAATACAACCGAGCAGTGCTTGCTTAGCTGACATAGCTCGTGTTGAAAATATTTTTGCAGATTGCTTAAAAGGACGGGCAGAAGGCAGTTTTTTATTCGGTGAGTTCACGGCTGCGGATGTCTTTTTTGCTCCCGTGATTCTGCGTTTAAACACCTACGCTAGAGCATCCAACCTTACTCTACAGCCAATCACCAAACAATACTGCCAAACGCTACTAAACCATCCACATGTACAAGCTTGGCAAAAAGCCGCCTTAGAAGAAACCCGTATTATTAAAGAAGATGAAGCGGGGACCATTCTGTCGGTGGCGGGCATACTAGCTGATTAGTGCTTCCTTGTTACTCAATAAAAACCCCTGAAGCCTATTATGACTTCAGGGGTTCAAATTTTTAGTAAAGTATCAGTGGAAAACTACTGCATAACTAAATATTCAAATGCTGATAATGCCGCTTTACTACCCTCGCCCATCGCAATGTTAATCTGTTTAAATGGTACGGTAGTCACATCACCACAAGCAAAGATACCCTTGCGATCTGTATGACAGCGCTCATCAATCTCAATCTCACCAAAGCGGTTTAAATCGACAAATCCTTTAATGAAATTCGTATTAGGCACTAGACCGATCTGTACAAATACCCCTGCCAGATCAAGCTCTTTGGTCTCACTCGTGTTACGGTCTTCATAGACGATTGAGCTGACTTTACCGTCGGTCGCTTTGATCTCTTTAGTAGCGGCACTAACAATAATATCAATATTGGCCTTTTCTTTGGCTTTATTGATCAATACTTGGTCAGCCTTTAGCTCATCGGCAAACTCGAACACGGTGACATGCTTGACGATACCCGCCAGATCTAACGCAGCTTCGATACCCGAGTTACCGCCACCAACGACCGCCACTTCTTTACCTTTAAAGAACGGGCCATCACAGTGAGCACAAAACGCCACGCCTTGACCAATGTTTTCTTCTTCGCCTGGTACACCCAGCTTACGCCATTGAGCACCTGTCGCTAGAATAATACTGCGAGTCTTAAATGTCTCACCCGTATTTAGGTGGATACTATAGTTTTCATCCTCGGTTTCATCAATCTCTTTGACCCTAACGTGCTCTTTGAGAGTGATGTTGTACTCTTGCAAATGTTTTTCAAAATTTGCAGATAACTCGCTACCTGTGATCAAAGGGACAGAGATTAGATTCTCAATGTCTTGTGTGTCTTTAACCTGTCCACCGATACGGTCAGCAACCATGGTCACTTTTAAGCCTTTACGCGCCGTATAAATAGCGGCAGCAACCCCTGCAGGGCCTGCGCCAATGATAGTCACGTCTTGCTGCTCTAGCTGTTCAGTATCCTCTTCGTTAGCATCAGCTAACAGGTCAGGATATTGCTCTTGTAACTTTTCAATTAACTTAGCCGTGTCAATTTTGCCATTAGCAAAAGGTTTACCATTTAAAAACACAGCTGGTACGCCTTGGATATTGTTGGCATCAACCTGCTCTTGGAACAACGCGCCATCGATCATCTCGTTGCTGATGTCATCATTGAGGAGCGCAAATTGGTTCAGCGCCTGTACCACTTCAGGGCAGCTATGGCAAGACAGTGACACATAAGTCTGGAACTGGAGCGGCTTATTAAAACGCTTGATAAGCTTCTGAATACCTTCATCCAACTTTAAGGTGTGGCCACCCGCTTGCAAAATTGCCAAAATCAATGACGTAAATTCATGCCCACCTGGGATACCACTAAAAACAATACCGGTGTCACTCAATGCGCCATCAAGGTGACTGACCACTTTAAAACTGATCGCACTCGGTAAGCTCTCATCAGTTGCTTCTACGTCAAAATTAATCTTATCAGTAGTGCCTGCAATTTTAGTCAAAAAATCAATCAACTCAGCGCGCTTACTATGTTCGCCGCTACCCAACACAAAGGTAATCGGACGGGTCATATTTTCGCTATAGCTTTTGACTGCATCTAATAAGTTTTGATCTATCATGTTTGTTCCTCGTTATTACTGTATATGTAACGGCAACTGCGTGTCACCCGTTTAAATATGAATTTTGTATTACTAATAATTTGTCTAATACTCTATAGGCTTATGCCTTTTGATATCTCTATTATCATAGGTTCCAAGTGTTTAGACAAGCTGAGAAACTCAAACTTTACGTTTTATAAAACCAATCATTAAACGTTATAAATAATTAAATATAAAACCATAGGCAGAGTATACCCATAGCAACAAGGTACTTTTTTCGCTACAATCAAAAGAGGTCGATAGGAATTATTCCTATTGAGCTTACGGCAGATCAGCTTTTACGTGTGCTTATTAAAAGCCCTTTCTGCTTGTATGGGCCTTATCGTGGTTAGTTTAAATGCGATAAAGCCCCGTAAGAATCAAGTCTCACAATCATAAAATCTTAACGAAATACGCGTTTGCTTACTGCAATATTGCGTTTTATAACAAGGATGACCCGATGAGAAAGACTGATACTAGGCAAGACAATAGAGAAGTCATTGCTGAACTTAAGCAGAAAGACAGCCACTTTGCGAATATTTTCGACGAGCATACTCAGCTTGATGAGAAAATCAATCAACTTGAAAAAGATGTGGTACAACATGCCAGTCGTGACGAAGAAATAGAACACATGAAGCGACGAAAGCTGTACCTGAAAGATGAAATTTATAAAGCCATTGAAAAAAACAAACTACAATCCTTGAGCTAGCCTGCATACGTTTTGTAGTTATGGCTTTATGCGAGTAAGTAGCCGCTTATGTGCATGGTTAAACAATTAACTGACACATAGGCGGCTATTTTATTGATTATTTAGGACGATTTATTGGTGGTTTTCTAACCCTGTCATTAACCAATGCTTACCCACCAATAATCTCACCGCCATTCACGTGCATGACTTGTCCAGTAACATAGCTTGCCTCGTCACTTGCTAAATATAAGTAAGCAGGAGCTACTTCATTGGGCTGACCGGCACGTCCCATAGGCGTGGTTTGTCCAAAACTTTCTACTTCTTCAGGACTAAATGACGCTACGATAAGCGGTGTCCAAATAGGGCCTGGTGCCACTCCGTTGACGCGGATGCCTTTTTTCTCACTCATTAAGTTATTGGCCAACGCCCGCGTAAAAGATAAAATCGCGCCCTTGGTGGAAGCATAATCAATTAAACGGTCACTACCACGATAGGCAGTAATGGAGGTGGTATTGATGATGCTACTGCCAGCCTTCATGTGCGGCAACGCAAACTTACTCAACCAAAAATGCGGATAAAAATTGGTATGAAGGGTTTTATCAAACTGCTCACTACTGATGTCAGTGAGCGACTCTTGCTCAACCTGCATACCTGCATTGTTGACTAAAATATCAATTTTGCCAAATTCAGAAATAGCGGCATCGATGAGCGCCTGACAGTTAGATTCTTGCGATAAATCAGAGGCGACCAAAAGGCAGCGCTGGTCGTAGGACTCGATATGCTGCTTGGTAATGTTGGCATCGTCTTCTTCGCATAGATAGCTGACCACCACATTTGCGCCTTCTTTGGCAAACAGTATCGCAACTGCTTGGCCGATCCCACTATCCGCGCCCGTGACCACCGCCACCTTTCCGGCAAGTTTACCGTTTGGATAGTCGCGCGGTAAGACCTCAGGGGTTGGCGTCTGCTCCTGCTGTGAACCAGGTAATGACTGTTGCTGTTTAGGGAACTCTTTATCAGATGTTTGGTTGTTACTCATAATCACTCCTTTTTTAATGTTTTTTTACTATTCATAAGTTTATAAAGTCGTAATGGGCAAATTTTTTTCTTACTTTGCTTTGTTTATATTTGCGCTTATGCGGCTCTTTTTCCGCCCGATTTATATGCACTGTTTTTGCACATTAGGTTTCGAGCCATTATTAGACTTAGGCTCAAGGATATTTCTTACTCATTTATTTATGACTAGCATAACGAGTCAGACGTACAAGACAAACAGCCTTACGTGACAGTATGTGACGGTGATGTAAGCAACCTATCCCAACTTAACGCATAGTAAATTGTGTTAAAAATAAAAGGAGTTTTATAAAGCATTGGCTTACTGAGGCAAACCCGTTTTTGGCAGTGCTAAAATTTGGCAGTGCTAAAAAAGGCTCTATCGACCATTGCCGATAGAGCCTTTGTCATATTTTAATAGTTATCTTTATGGGATAAATACTAAGATACTTTTAATTTTGGACTAACTAATTTTAGACTAACCTTGTTCTTAGATTTTACCAACAAGATCAAGACTTGGTTTTAGCGTATCGCCGCCTTGTTCCCAAGCTGCTGGACATACTTCGCCATCATTTTCACGAACATATTGTGCCGCTTTTACTTTACGTAGCATATCTTTTGCACTACGGCCGATACCACCAGCATGGATTTCAGCGACTTGAATTAAGCCATCAGGATCCACTAAGAATGTACCGCGCTCAGCCAAACCAGCTTCTTCAATCATGACGTTGAAGCCACGAGTGATTTTACCAGTAGGATCGCCGATCATTGGGTAGTTTACTTTACCGATTGCGTCTGAAGAGTCATGCCATGCTTTATGCGTGAAGTGGGTATCTGTTGATACTGAGTAAACTTCTACGCCTAAGCCTTTTAGCTCTTCATAGTGGCTTGCCATGTCTTCAAGTTCAGTTGGGCAAACAAAGGTAAAGTCAGCTGGGTAGAATAGGAAAATAGCCCAACCGCCTTTAACGTCTTCTGAGGTGATGGTTTTAAACTCACCGTTTACATAGGCTTCTGCTGAAAATTCTGGGATTTCTTGATTGATAATAGACGCCATGATTGGCTCCTTTATAGTTAAGTTAAACGAAATTTATTTATAAGGTTGTTTCAATTAAGCCTTTAATGCTCTGGGCTACCTGACAAACTATACGCGAATTCTATCGTTAATCCAGTTAAAAGTTTTTAATGTGATGTTTTGTTTTATTAAACTTGTTAAACTATTATCTCTGCTTTTCATCATCAGTGTACTATACGTAAGTACCTACTTATTAGAAATTCTCAAAACAAATGATAGGGTACTCATCTATCGAATGACACAGCGGAATCAATTGCGATAAAAGCCCATTAACAGAGAGGTTTTATGATTACTTTACGTCAACTTGAATTTGCCTTAGCAGTCGCTAAGCACCGTCATTTTAAACGGGCGGCAGAAGACTGTAATATCTCACAATCTGCGCTGAGCTTGGGGATCGCAGAGTTAGAAAGACAACTGGACACTCAAATTTTTGAACGCAATAACAAACAGGTCTTAATCACCCCTATCGGTGAAGATATTCTGACCCGGGCGCAGCGGGTTTTTTCTGAGGTACACGATTTAACCACACGAGCGCACAGCCATCAATCGCCGCTCGCGTACCCGATGACGGTTGGCATTATTCCCACCATTGCCCCGTACTTGCTCCCAAAAGTGTTGCCTGCGCTACGAAAAAACTATCCAGAATTTCGTATGACCATCGTTGAACAACAAACAGAGCGCCTGCTCGAGCAAGTACGTTATGGTCATATTGATACCGCGATCATTGCGCTCCCTTATGCCGTAGATGGGCTGCATAGCTTTGAGTTTTGGAGTGAAGACTTTTTTGCGGTTTTTCCAAAAAATGATGCGCACGCCAAGCTAGACACTATTGATGCTGATGAGCTGGCCACTGCCAATCTTATGTTATTGGGTGAAGGTCATTGCTTAACTGACCAAACGCTCTCTGTCTGTCACTTTGACCGCGCGCAGATGAAATCCAGTTTTTCTGATGCCAGTCTTAATACCTTAATTCAGATGGCACTCGCCAATATGGGTACGACGTTGGTACCTGAGATGGCGCTGGATCAGTTGCATCTGCAAAACCGCAACGCAGTTGCAGTGCCACTAGCAGAGGAAGGACCACATCGTCATATCGCTTTTGTCACCCGTCTAAATTATGCCCGTGTCGATGATGTCAATTTGCTCGGTAAAGTGTTTAAACAAGCTTTTGAAGAGGATGCCAATAAAAGTTAACAATCCTAATGAGTCGTCGTCACTATAAAAAACAGGATAAATATGCACGAGTTTTCGCAAATAAATACTGAACTGGGCAATCGTTTTGCTCAGCATTTATCTGCGATCAACCGTGATGTCCTACCAACAGAGACAAAAACACTGTGGCGAGATATCGCTGTTCATTACAACGAAACCCAGCGCGCTTATCACACTTTACGTCACGTGCGGCAGCTGTTTGAACAGTTCGAACAGATTGTCTCGCATCTCCACAAGCCACATCTCATCGCTTTGGCGCTGTATTACCACGATGTAATATATAATCCGATACGCTCAGACAACGAGCTTAAAAGCGCTGAGCACGCAGTAGATAAGTTAAAGGAATATCTGAATGATGAGCAATGTCGATATATCTATGCGCTTATTTTAATGACTGCCACTCATCAACTTAGCGAATTGACAGACGATGATAAACGCAGTGATGCGTCCTATTTGTTAGATATGGACTTAAGTGTTTTAGGAACGCCTTGGCCTGAGTATGAACGTTATGCGCGCGCGGTACGCCAAGAGTACGCGCATATTTCCGTCATCGATTACCGAATCGGTCGAGTGACGGTGTTACAGAAATTATTAGCGCATCCCAAACTCTATCTCACCCCACACTACTATGAGCGATTAGAGCAACAAGCTCGAAAAAATATGGAGCGTGAGATCAGTCTTTTACGCGCATCTTAATAAACAGCTCACTGCCCTGCCGTGCTGGATGCGAGTTATCGCTCGGCTCCATCATCTCAATATCAAAATAGGGGGCAAAACGCTGCTGATACTCCGCTTGCGTGCCACCGAATGGTGGCTCTGCTTGTCCAAAATCTTTGTTGAATAGTAATCCCACCAGTTTACCGTTAGACTTAAGCAGCGCCGCCATCTGCTGCACATACTCATCACGTCTTGCTGGATTGATCGCACAAAAAAACGTCTGCTCCAGTATCCAGTCAAATTGATATTGCGCATCTGACAAACTAAAAAAGTCCGCACAGATTAAATGCGTAGAGGGAAAATGCGGATAACGCGCTGCAAACGCCTCAATTGGGGCAGGCGCGAAATCAACCAATGTCACATTGGTAAAACCTTGCTCGTGTAAGTAGCCAACTTCGTAAGCATTGCCTGCACCTGGTACTAAAATGGCCTGATTTTTGGCACTCTCAGGTAGCTGATCAATATAGGCTTTGAGTGGCGGTGATATTTTACCCATATCCCAACCAGTGCTGTCTTGCTCATAACGCTGCTGCCAAAACTCGGCTTGACTGACCTGTTCCATATGACATCCTTGTATGCCTAACTGTATTATTTAAATGAAACTGCCACTACTATTATGTCTTATCATAACAGGCTTACTAAAACAGTCTACATGGTTTACGTGAGAGGCCTAGTCTAACTGACCCGTTTTACCAGCCAATAGGTTATGCCAGCGCTGATAGTCAGGCATCGCTGTCGCCACCGTTTGCCAAAATGCAGGACTGTGATTGGCATGATGCAAGTGGCATAGCTCATGGACGATCACATATTCGGTGCACTCAATGGGATAAGCAGGGAGATAAACCGAGAGCCAGATTCGGCGCGCACGCGTGTTGCAACTGCCCCAACGTGTATGCATTTTTTTTAACCGTATCTCATTGGCTTGAGCGCCAACGATTGGCTGCCACTTTTCAAATAACGTAGGCATTACTGTGGAAAGTTGCCGCCGATAATACGCCAATTTTTCATCGTGGTTTAAAGTAAATGGTTGCGCCATACCCCACAACAGAAGCGGACTCTCAGCAGTTGACAATTCGGGTGCGGCGCTTTGTTTGCGCTGATGTTGTTCCAACACTTGCGCGTGGTTAGCAATGGCCCACGGCACCCGCTTAGCAATAGCCTGCCCCATCTGTACCGTACTAATAAATTTTGGTACAGATACCATCAATAAATGTGGCTTTAGTCGAAAATTGATGTTTTTAACGCGCTTTTTGGTCACGCATAGCTCAATCCCTGCCCTTGCCAAACGCTGAATAGCACTCTCTAATAAAGGGGTACTCTGTTCTGGCAGTAAACTCATTCTCAAAGCGCCTGCAAATGGTTGTCAAAAGACATCCTCTGGAGTTGGCTATCTGTCAGCACACGCTCAATATTGTCACTAGTCTCTAATGCGGTCGTTGATAAATGAGTCACGCATAACGTGGTTAATTGACCTTGCCCATCACTCACGATAAATCCTAATTTTTCCCGATTACTGCCTGTCTTGCCAGCTATTATTGCTGCCCCAGCGCAGTCTGGCAAACTGACAACATCAATCAAAGTACGCGTCGTTAAATCAAAGATTGCCGCACAGCCACCAATCGGTGTGGTCACACACAAATGATTACGCTCACTATCCACCGCCACACTGGCGATATATTGATGAAAGCGCTGCCATTGATTGTTCGGCATGACTAAGGGACTAAAATTAGGATCTCCGCGTTTGTGCGTCAGGACAAGTGGCACATTAATGTGCCTTTCTCCCTGAAACTGAATACCAATCATCACAGTGCCATTATCATGCATGGCGAGATGACGCACGCTCATCTGATTGTGCTCAGGTGTGATTTGTTCAAGCAATGTACCGTTATGACGGTTTAAATAAACCAGCGACGGGCGCATGGTGTCTAAATTGAGTTCTTCGCGAGAAGCCTGTTCGGTTTTAATACCCCCATTGGCGATCACCAAAGTGTCACCATCAGGATGCATGATCAGCTCATGTGGGCCGATGCCGTGCGAGTCGAATTCAGCTATTTTTCTGTAACCATGATAAGCATCATAGACACCAATTTTGCCGTCCAAGTGTACCGTGTCATTCTCAGTCACATAGAGCCATTTGCTATCTAAGCTATAGCACGCATGACCATAAAAATGTCGATTGGTCGTAGCTTGGATGGCAGCCTTTACCTGTCCTGTTTGTGTATCGAGTACCCAGAATTTTTCACTGGGACGGCGACCCATCACCACCACATCACGGCTTTGAGGCTTATGGTCAAACTCACTTTGTTCATGAAAATCTGGCTGAACGACGATGTCATGGACACGTTCAGGCATGGTGGTTTGCCAGACAATTTGCCTGTCTGCATCGATACCGACTACCCCAAAATCATGCGCATCGGTGGTGGCATTTTTATCTTTTATCGATGCGATATTTTTTGGCATGGACGCCACACCGCTCACCCAACAAACGGGACGCGCTAGCATGGTGGTGGTATGTACAGCGCTAAAGTTGGTCGAGCTATTGCCGTTATCGTTATCCACTAACGAGGCAGCATCATAAGCGCATTGCCACGCTCTCGTTGCCTGCTGGCAAGCATAGCGCAAGCGCGTTAACTGCGGCTTCAAGGCGGACGGTAGCAAGGATAACTGTGAACGAAAGCCAGTCACATAATCTTGCAAACTTGCGTCAGGATGCCGTTGTTTGCGCGAGCGATGATGTATACCGACCAGCCCTGCTGTGCCAATTATTGTCAACACTGACGTCGCCAGCAGTTCATGAGCAAACTTTTTATCTACTGGTCTGTTTTCTAACTCATCAGGTTTATAGAAATGCTTAGTCATTGTTACGGCGGGCTTGGCTCTGATAGTCTGCATTGTTTAATCGCCATCAGTACTATTAAAACCCACACGAATCCCAAGTGTCGGAATCAATTGACGCTTTATGAGGCGCGTAATCGTAGTCAGATGATCCAGCAACTTTTGCTGCGCGGCTTTATCAGCGGTGGTTAAGTCTTCTGGCATCTGTGCCAATAATGTCGTGGTTTCGGCAAGCGCCGTCGATAAACTATCAGCCACGTTGTTTTCGTTGTTACTGCTCAAAATAGCGGTTAAGACGGGGTCGGTCAGCGCTGTGTTTAAAGTGGCCAATTTAGCATTGATAATAGCACGGCTTTGTCCAGCAGTAGCAGCTGGCACATGGCCTTTGGCTTTTCCTGTTAAGCCCAATGGCTGTTCAATGGCATTAGATTTCATGGTCTCAACTAAGGATAGCAAAGAGTTAAACCATTGATTTAGCCCTTGGTCACTTTCAGCCGTCTTATCAATCGCCAGTAATTCGGTAGAATTCTGCTGCCAGTTTTTCTCAATGTCTTTTAAACGTGTGCTCAAGGCACTGCTTGCGCTTATCACATAAGCACACTGACTCGCATCTAAACTGTCATTGGCATATAACGCTTCTTCTAAACCTGGCACCCCTTGGACGATAGCGCTCTCATTAGCGAGCTGTTCAGGGCTGAGTGTTGGGTTGGCCGCAATCAGCTCTGCCACGCCGCTATGCACCAGTCCGCGCTCGTCCGGATAATAATTGATGTACAGATTGCTCATACTGGCGGTTGCTGGACCAAAATTAATCATCTCCGCACGTGCCCATGCTTGTGCCAACACCAGCCATTGATCGCGCAGCGCTTGTAGCTCTTCACCGCTGACAGGGGCCTTCTGACAGTGCTTTTGGGCCAAATCATGCAGTGCATCACTTTGCTTAGCCACGTCCGCATATGCTGGGATGACAATATCATTTGCCACGTGGGTCAGGTAGGTTTGTTCAGTTTCGGCGCTAATATCTACTGCCGTTATTTGAGCAATAGTGCCTCCCGCACCTTCTGTTGCACTGGCAGAGGTAGCGCTATCTTGTGCCACCTTTTGGCTATCCACGTCTGGCGCTTTACTCTCATCAGCCGGTTTTACACAGCTGATCAGCAATCCAGCACTCAAGGCAGACAACGCCATTGCTAAAGCATGGTTTATTTTCATAAATTTCTCGGTAATTTTATAGGTAGTTATTTACATGGTTTTTATAATGATTTTAAAAACGCGTTCAGTTCAGCCCGTCCTTGTTTGTCAAGGTTAAGTACTTTTTTCTGTTGTTCTTGTGCTTCTCCGCCATGCCATAACACTGCTTCCATGAGGGTACGAGCGCGGCCATCATGCAAAAACGTCGCTTGTGGATCAACGGTTTGGGCAAGACCAATGCCCCATAAAGCGGGCGTACGCCATTCGTATGAGTTGGCTAAGAATTCAACTTGGGCATCTTTAGGTGGCAGTTTGCCAGCAATCGTACGATCAGCAAGATCATCCCCCATGTCATGAAGTAGTAAGTCCGTATAAGGATAAATCACTTGTCCATGCTGCTCAAGATGGTCGTCATCGGTTTTTGGCAGTTGATACCTTGGCGTGTGACAACTTTGACAGCCCATATCATAAAAGCGTTTTTTGCCAGCCAGCACCAGTTTGTCATCAGCATTGCGGCGATGCGGTACGGCTAAATTGCGTGTATAAAATTCGACAAATTTTGCCACCTCATTATTGACTTCAACAGGCGGCCTACCATCCCCTTGCTCATCCGCGCCAGTCGTCGCCTTCACACAAGCCGTTTGTGTCGGCATACATGACTCGTGCGGGCGGATATTTGACGTCAGACCCATATCTTCATTAAAGGCGCTTTGGTTTTGGGTAAGCAATTTGGTTTGCCCAGCTTTCCAGCCAAAGCGTCCTAGCGCATGCTTGCCAGTTTGCGGATCCATCACCCAGTTAAATTTTCCACTGATATCGCTGTTATTATTGTTATCGATGGCTTGTTTTTTAATGTCTTCGTCAGGTATTTGTTCGAGCAGCCCAAGACCAATCATTGGTAAGGCAACACGCGGTGATACCATCAATTCATCGTCAAATGGGCCATAACCTGGCTTGGTCAAATTAAAAGTAGGTGCGCGCAACGTTTCGACATGACCGTCGGTAAAAGTAACCGTTTTATCTGTCCACTGTACCGCAATTCTCGCTTCGGCAGGTACGCCTTGAATACCACGATCTTGTAGCTGTCCACCATACATAGGATGAGCGACTTTTTCGATCAGTGAGTTCTGCAATTGCTGGCGCTGCTCATCCGTGGTTGCTGGCATCGCCAGACGAATAAGCAAACTGTCAGCATCGTCATCCATACTCATAGGCGCATGTCCCCGACCGTCTTTGACGTGACAAGACTGGCAAGCAGCGACATTAAATAAAGCCCCCAGACCATCTCGGCTATCCGTGCTAGCAGGGGCGATCACCCATGGTTGCCGAAAGAAGGCATTCCCAATAAAAAAAGACCCTTTACGCGAAGCCGTCAAATTTGATGAAGGTTTGGAGTAACTCTCGGCACTACTGATACTGATACCTGTATCGCCGCCTTGCTTAATCTCTTGCGGATCAAAGCTTACCAACTGCTGTAGTGGTACGCCAGCCAGCGCCTCGATGGTTTGGCGTCGTTCAGGCGCTAAAGCTTGGTGATCGACTGCCCCCTCTTTATTAATAGCAGCATCGTCAGACACTCCGTCAGTCGGCTGACAGGCACTGAGAAACAGAGTGAAAATCACCCCAAGTGTCAGCTTTGCTGGCACGCTTTTGTTGATAAAAGAAGAGTAGAACAAGGCAGGTTGTTTGGCTTTTAAGACATCTTTGGTGTTCATAGAGAGTACCTTAGTTCTAGTATAGAACCATTAAAATCGCGTGCTATAAAGTGCCGAACATCTAGTCGACAGGGCACAGCTGCGCACTGACCTATCAGGCTATTTTAATACGGTATAAAAAACACGTTGCCAACAGCGGTCGACAACGTGTGTATTATACCTAAATTATTTTTCTAGCCAAATCATCCTCACTGACTTATAACGACTGCTTAGGCATTATAAGTAGATTCAGTTGGCTGTTTTAAGCACATATCTCTTAACTTAAAATTGCGACCCTGCGTCAGCATCTAAGTTATCAATACCCACCGCTTTTGCCGCATTTTCGATACCAGCCGTCAGCTCTTGTAAGCTGGTAATGCTATTTTCAATCCAACTGCGGCGGACATTTTGTTCTTCAGCTGAAATCCCTTGGTCGCTAACTTGACCTGCGGTAGCAATCATTTGATCAACCTTGATGCCTTCTTTTTCCGCTTTTTCAACAAGCACGTTAAAGGCAGCTTCTACGTTAGCGAAATCAGTAGCCAACTTATCAGCGGCTTCTTGGTTACCCGTGTCTATAAGGTAGTCTTTCACGCCATAACCCCCGACTGTTTTACCAGCGACTGTCTTATAGCTACCGTTAAAGACATTTTGAATCCCGCGAGCATTATTAGCATAGCTAAGATGCGTCAAGTCACTAAAACACTCGTGCTCATCTTCAGTAGAGCCTGTGACAAATGCGACCTGCATACGCTCAGACGCAAGCTCACCAAGTGCTAAGCTGCCCATCTGGTACATAATCTGACGCAAACCATTGTCATATTTACGTGCCATAAGGTCGCTGCGTAAGGTATTTTCACTTTCAGGCTGCCACTCAGCTTCCATCGCTGTTAAGTCATCCACCAGTAACTGAGCGGCGGCTTTTAAAAACTCACCACGGCGCTCACATATGCTCGCATCTTCATTGACCGTATCACCACTGGTACATTCACCAGCTTTAGTTACATAGTCGCTTACCGGACGATTGCCTGCACCTTCGCCGACCCCATTCGTGTCTTGACCCCATAGCATGAACTCAATGGCGTGATAGCCAGTAGTCACATTGGCTTCACTACCACCAATCTCATTCATTTCTGCTAACAGCTCAGGGGTAATGGTGCTGGTATCTTGCTTGACGCTCCCAACCGTAATGCTATCACTGTTGATGATATTGTCTTGACTGCTGTACTCGCCTTCATAGCTGTCACTGACATAATCAATCAGGGCCTCATCAAGTGGCCAAGCATTTACCTGCCCCTCCCAGCTATCGATGCTGCCAATTTCACGTTTGTCATTGGCTGTGACAAAACCTTCATCAAAACGGAAAATCTCAGTTTGTGAATAAGGCTGACGTGCCGCTTTATAAGCAGCTTTTGCCGCATCAAGATTGGCTTGAGTAGGCGTTTCTACGTACGTTTCTACCGCCGTTTGTAGCGCTTTGGCAGTATCTAACGAGTCTTTATAAGCGGCATGCGCCATGTTGGCATAGCTGATCATCAGTCTATCAGTGTGAGCCTTATCGGCAGCTGACAGCTGGGTATCATCAGCCGCTTCTGTACTTTGCACTTCTGTTTGCGTATCAGCGCTCGTGTCAGCGTCTTCGGCAGTTTTCTTGGTGCAACCCGATACCATTAACAGCCCTGCAAGTGCAGCAGCTAAAGTAGTTGGTAAAATCTTACGGCTCGTTACTGTGGTAATCGTCATACACATCCTCAAAAAATATAGCAAAAGAAAATTGGTTTTGATTAAAGAGCATCCATTATATTAATCATTTAGATCCTATTACCGCAAGAGATCTTAACTACCCACACTGACTATTTATCATGCATAGTAAGTTATCATGCATAGTAAGACGTTTCATACTACAGCAATAAGAAAACTTTACAAATTATAGTGTTATTGATAATCATTATCAATATTTAATTTCATCTTCCTTCTTGATTTTATTAAATTATCCTTTAAGCAGGAATAAAAAATGGTTCAATCAAACATAAAAAAAGACCAGCAATAAGCTGGTCTTTTTTACGTGTTAAGTAAGATCACTTTTATCTAAGATAATTAACCACTATAGGGATAGCTGTTAAATCTCTAACAATCTATTGATTAGTTAACACTTTGTGGAGAGTTAATGGTTAGCTCAACACGGCGGTTTTGCTGGCGACCATAATCAGTGCTGTTATCAGCTACTGGACGCGATTCCCCATAAGCCACTACATTGATACGATTAGAAGCGACACCGCGAGCCGTCAGATAGTTAGCCACTGAGTAAGCACGATCACGTGACAGACCCATGTTGTACGACGCTGAACCTCGGCTATCCGTGTGACCAGCAATGTTCACAGTGGTCTTATTGTACTGGTTCATGGTAGAGGCCAGCTTATCCAGTGTTGGCTTGAAAGATGAGCTTAGAGTCGCATCGTCAAAGGCAAAGGTGATGTTACCTGGCATAACCAAATCGATGTTACCGGTGTTAGGGTTTTGCTCAACCGTCACGCCTGTACCAGCCATTTGTTGCTCAAGCTGCTTAGCCTGACGCTCCATATAATAACCAACACCTGCACCTAAAGCGGCCCCAATCGCAGCATCGCGACCTGTTTTGTCGCCGCCAGTTGCTTTTGAGATAGTAGCACCACCAGCTGCGCCAACTAGCGTACCAAGTGCGGTCTTATTTAGACGTTGTTGTCCTGTGTTTGGATCAGTAGTACAACCACTAAGCGCTAGGCCTGATGCAACTGCTGCAATCATTAATTTATTACGCATAATATTTCCTCTTAAGCTTAAAAAGTTATAGATAAAGTGTGCTTTTTATAAATATTTTCCATTAATTTTTTCTAGGTGTATATATACACTCGTTGTCATTATGGCAACTCCCATCTAACCATGTGTAATATTTTGTCATACCTGTGTATGAGAAGTGCAGAGTGCGTTACTAGATTGCTATACGGGCACATTTCTGATACTCAAATTTTTGATTTTTAGTACTGGTATCACAAGTCACGTTTACACGCGTACACTGGGCGGCCTTTCTGCTAAAATTAAACAATAGCAAGGGCTAAGTAACACTCGGGTATAGATGGCTGTCTTTAGAAGCGATGCTTAGCGTTTTCTCATGATGCCTCATGACTAAAACGTCTTGAGTTGATCATAGATTTATTTACAGACAAAAATTTATAATGTTACTTTTTTGACCCCATAAAAATATACATGTCTTTGAGCGTAGTCAAACAAGCATCTCCAGCAATGGATACTCTACATACTCATAAGATCGACCGAAAAGGATTTAGCATGCGACTAACATCTGCGATTCAAAAAATACACAAACGCACCCCAAAGTTAGGCAAAGCCGTTTCCCTTGCGACAGCCACTGGCGTCATCGCAGCCAATAGCTTCGGTGGTAGTATTCCTTTGTGGTTGATGGGCATCGGTAAAACGATTACTGGCGCACCGATTGCAGATAAAGCAGTCATCAAAATCACCAATCACTGGATCGGTAGTAACAATGCGTTAATCGACAACATACTGCCGCGTAAAGATTGGCGCATCAACTTACCCGATGACGTTCATATGCATGGTAAATACTTGCTTATCAGTAACCATCAGTCTTGGGTCGACACCAGTATCGTGCAGTACATTAGTGAAAAACGCCTGCCGTTAACCCGATTCTTTACCAAGTTTGAACTGATCTACATTCCCATTGTTGGCCAAGCCTTTTACTTTTTAGATTTCCCAATGATGCGCCGATACTCCAAAGAAGCCATCGCCAAAAATCCTGCCTTAAAAGGTAAGGACATTGAAGAAGCCAAGCGTGCCTGTGCCCTATTAAAAGACAAGCCGTTTACGTTATTAAATTATTTAGAGGGTACGCGCTTTACCAAGGCCAAACATACACAGCAGCAGTCCCCTTATACGCATCTCCTAAAGCCTCGCGCAGGCGGTCTATCATTGGCCATTAACGCGTTAGGTGACGATATCGATGGCATGTTAGATATGACCATTGTCTATCCGGATGGGGTACCGACTTATAGTGACCTTTGGAAAGGAAATATTAAACGTTTGGGTGTGGATGTCAGACATATCAAGATACCTGATGCCCTATTCACTGGCATCCAAAATGGTGGATATGAAAACGATGCCGCCGTAAAAGCGCAAATGTTTGAGTGGGTTGAGCAAATATGGCGCGAAAAAGACCAGCTGATTACAGATATGCTGGCTGAGTTTGAAGCAAACCTGCAAACTTAAGCCGTTTATGACGATTAAGAGCGTGAGTGCGTAAAGAAAATCAGTGCATAATTATAATAAAAGATGGGTTGTTTTTTAACCTTATTCATTGATAATGTGAATGGTTATAAGCTTATGGCTTTTTTCCCATGACTGACTTGGTGGCCATGTGCTGTCTGAGTCGCTTATTTTTTATGCTATTGATTACTTATAAGGTTTGACTGTGTCCGCCTCTCCTATTACTAGTCCACCGCTAGACTCAGCGCCCGTGCCGAATCAGTCGCCTCGTTTATCAGATGATAAGCTGCCCCGACCCAATCGCCCAAAGCCAAATCGCTTAAAACTTACTTATGATATCGTGATGATCATTGCGATCAGTATTGATCTGCTACTGATTAGTGTGGATGCGATTTTGATGAGTAACTTTAGTCACAATGTCGCAGGGTGGCTGAGCATTAGCGAGGCGCTCAACTGGTATCAAAATACTCTGCATGACCCTTTGCGTACTGTTGGTGGTTTTTTTACCGTCTTTTTAATTCTTGAGCTGTTGTTGCGTTGGGCGATTGCAGTGAAACAACACGTTTATTATCGCTGGTTCTTTTTTCCTTTTGTCCATTGGTACGAAGTACTGGGTTGTTTTCCGCAGCTACGAGCCTTACGTTTGTTTCGAGCAGTGGTCATCGGCAGGCGCTTATATCAGCTTGGCTACCAAGTACTGCCGCAGCCCTGGATCAATCGCATTACATTCTATATCGACTTACTCTTAGAAGAGCTGTCTGATCGCGTCATACTAACCGCTATCCAAAACTTCCGGCAACAACTGACCAACCCTGAGACGCACAAATCACTTATTGAATCCACGATTGCGCGAAATCGCACGGAAATTGAAGCCGCATTGTTGTCCGTACTACGGTCAGAGCTAGCACCCAAATTACAGGCATTGACGGCATCAACAGGCGGCGGCAATATGTTAGCCAGTGAGATGGGCCATGCTATTGAAGAAGGGTTGGCCAACACCCCCGAGTTACGCCGTTACCTGCGCATGATACCCATCGCTGGTAGTTTAATTGAATCGCAGCTACAACATGTCGGGCATAACATAGGTGAAAACGTCGTTTACGCGTTGAATAAACGCCTGCTTGACACTGAGCGTCTCGACGCATTGATGGTAGCGATTGCGAATGGTATTGCGAATATAGACACTGATAATACCGCACTAGATACCTTGATTTCGAGTATCATTGATGACAGTCTGACTGAGTTTGAAGCTCAAGTAAAAGTACAGCAGTGGAAACATCAAGACATGCTTAATTTGTAACCTGTACTTCTAACAACAGTGCGTATGGCTTAGTCATAAATAAAGTAAGTATGGCTCAGTAGTAAATAAACAATATGGTTCGATAATAAAATAGCAGCGTGAGTACAGCGATAGGATTATCTCTTGAGGATTTATATATGACAGTTTTAGATAAAAATAACCAGGCCTCGAGTGCCGCACCAGCGTTGGCCTTTTATGGCAAGATGCTGACCTTTTCACGTTTGCAGTTTAGTACCGATGATCTGGTCGCTATTGAAACCCAGCTTGCTGAAACGCTGAGCAATAAAACGAGCAACATCCCCATCCTCATCGATAGTGAGGTTGAGCAAGACCTATCAGCATTGGTAGAGCTGTTATGGTCATGGGGTCTACAACCTATCGGCGTAGTGACAGGCAAGCTGGACGAACAAGCACGCGCACAGCGCTTGGCAATCTTCCCCGCCGATGGCAAACGTATCGAGCGTATTTTACCGAGCAAAAAAGTAGCGCCGCAGGTCGCTAAAGTAGCCGAGGATAAAAATGCCGATTTGGCCAACAATAAAGACACCCCTGCAATCAACGACACAGCCACTGAGACAACGATATCTGATGTCACTGCAGAATCCCTAGTGAGCACGGAGCAAATTACCAGTCTCATTTATGACCAAATGCTACGCTCAGGGCAAAGCCTCAATCACGTCGGCGGTGACTTAATCTTGACCAATAGTGTCAATAGCGGTGCTGAAGCGATTACTGATAACAGCTTACACATCTACGGCCGTGCCCAAGGTCGACTGGTTGCAGGCGCGACTGGTGACAAAGATGCGCGTATTTTTTGTCAGGTTTTCAATCCATCATTGGTTTCGGTGGCTGGCACCTATTGCCTGCGGGACAACTTACCCGAGCACGTGATTGATAAGTCAGTGCAAGTCAGGTTTATAGAAGGTGAAGGTCTGGTGTTTACGGTGATGGATGAAACCTAACACACCCACTGATTTGCACCCATCAGTATTTTAGGCGCTTTTTAGAAGGGTCGGCTGACTAAGCTGATCGATTCTTAACGGCCTTATAAATGGCTTACTTAATATTATAGTAAGTTTATTTAACAAAATTGTTCTATGATGAATCGCTAGCTCTGCCACTATTTACCCTCTTCATAAATGCCTATTTTACTAGATAAAAAAGGCGGTATTAACTGGTAAATTTTAGGTGACGAGGCCGTGTGGTCTATATAGAAACTGTTTTTCTGCTTTAGTCTCGACCTGCTATAAATTTTTGTTTATTTATGCTAGGCTAGGTTCGCAGGTAGTGTATATATCGTATGTGAATAACATGCCGTTGCCCTATTTATATAAAGATAACCCATTGATTCATAGGAGTGTGCCATTGTGGCGAAGATAGTTGTAATCACTTCAGGTAAAGGCGGTGTGGGCAAAACCACGACAAGTGCCTCTTTTGCCGCTGGTTTAGCGTTGCGTGGCTATAAGACAGTCGTTATCGATTTTGATGTGGGTCTACGTAATCTAGACTTGATCATGGGTTGTGAGAACCGAATTGTTTACGATTTTGTCGATGTCATCACCGGTAACGCGCGCTTGTCGCAAGCCCTTGTCAAAGACAAACAGCTCGAAAACTTGTACATCCTTCCCGCCAGTCAAACCCGTGACAAAGACGCGTTGACAAATGAAGGTGTGGCGGAGGTTATGGCTGAGCTGTCTAAACAGTTTGACTATATTATCTGCGATTCGCCTGCTGGCATTGAGCGCGGGGCTCAGTTAGCAATGTATCATGCTGATGAAGCGATCATCGTCACCAACCCTGAGATCTCATCAGTGCGTGACTCAGATCGTATTATTGGTATTTTACAAAGCCAAACGAAAAAGGTCGCAGAGAATCAAGGTACGGTACGTGAGCACTTGATTATCACTCGTTACAATGCCGAACGTGCCGCTGCTAATGAGATGATGGATATCGATACGATTTCGAATGATATCCTAAAAGTGCCGTTACTTGGCGTGGTTCCTGAAAGCCATTCAGTGCTCGAAGCATCTAACCACGGTGAGCCCGTTATTCATTATACCGATTCTGTTGCTGGTCAGTGTTATGATGACATTGTCGCCCGTTTCTTAGGCGAAGAACGTCCACTACGTCATATTGACGTGAAGAAAAAAAGTTTATTACAGCGCTGGTTTGGGGGTTAATGATGACTAAGAAAAAAGGATTTTGGAGTAGCCTGTTTGGTACTGACGACAGTAGTAGCGCAGGCAGCGCTAATTTAGCTACTGAACGTCTTAAGGTTATCGTTGCTAGCGAAAATCGCTTAAATAATCGCTTAACCGTTGATCGTATCGAAAAAATGAAACGTGAAATACTAGAAGTGGTTAATAAGTATGTCAATGGCGTACAGATAGATGATGTCAATATCAATCATCGTTCTGAAGACAGCTTAGATGTACTAGAGATGAATATCAGTTTGCCTGAGCATAAAAAATAACGTCGTCAAACGCTCTTTTGTGCCTTGACGCCTTTATGCCGCACCTAAAAAAGCCCTAAGTATTCTCGTACTTAGGGCTTTTTTAATAAGAAGTAACACAAAAACGACTACTTCATGCGCGCTATCAAATTGTCTTTTTTCACAAACTGATGATACAAAGCTGCGCCAATATGGATAAGCGTAAACGCAATAATCGCAGGCCAGATAATATCAGTGTGCAAATCATTATAGGAGCGGGCCAAACCGCGATCTGGGGTGACAAACACTGGAATCTGAAACAAGCCAAAAATATCAACTGGTCGGCCACCATAGACCGTCATTAACAAGCCGGCCATTGGCATGGCGATTAATAACGCATACAAACCGAAATGGGTTAAGTGTGCCAGCAGGGCTTGCCACTTTGGCATTGGGACTGATGGCGGAGCTTTAGTCAATAGACGGTTGATGACCCGCGCTATCATCCAAAACAGCAAGCTGATGCCAAACGATTTATGCAATCCGATATAAAGGTTGCTATCAAGATTGTCATACAGCAGTATCATTACCCACGTGACTAGCAACAAAATCGCACTAATCCAATGAAAGATACGGCTACTGACAGACCACTTTGATACGTTTGAATTTACATTACTCATGAGCTGCCCTATTACCCTCGTCATCAATTAGCTGTCATGCATGTGATAGACAAAACAGCTATGATTCAGTAGTTAACCATGGACGATCGCCTTGAAAGCAAAGACCCACTCAACAACAGATGAAAAGTTAGCTGTCTAAATCAATTAATTGGTGCGCAATTTTATCTAAGTCTGGCACCAAGTAAGTTTTGTCATCAATCATAACGGTTTGAAAAAGGTAGGATAGCACAACGTTTTCATTAAGGGGTAACCCCCTATCATCCGTATCCATATTATTGAGTGGCTCAGAGTTATCGAACTGCTCAGGGACATCAATGTCTTTCACCTCAGAAATACGCACTTGGCGTGGTTGCAACTCGCCTGCCGTTTGCAAAGCCAAGCGGTGATCTGAGGTATTACCCTCTAATACCACGATTGTCTCTGGCGACTGCTCCTGTGGTAACAGATGAAATACCATCAGCGCTTGTTGCTGCCAGTCATAGGTTGACGTACGCTCGGCACAGTTTTCCACACTCAAAATCAGGCTACTTGGAATCAACCAGTCAGGTTGGTTAACAGCTGGAATAACAGTAACATCAAGCATACCGTTGTTTGTGGTCAGCAAGCTTACTGCCTCAAACGAATGTTTCAAAATTTGTTTCATACATCGCTCACCATAAGTTAAGGCGAAGAGCTTGTCACCGCCCTTTCACCAATATAATCCGTCAGTCTTTTTGCCAAATCCGCTGGACTACCGACAAAACCACAATACCCTGAATCAATAATAGCCTGAGGTTGACTTGAGCAAGCGCTCAAACTAGGGTCTTGCGCCCACAATTGACTGTTGTTATGTTGAATGAGATCCAAGTACTGGGACCCATCGTTGCCCATCCCTGAAAATATGATATTGATAAGCTCACTACCATAAACGTCGCTGGTGTTTTTGAGAATCTGACCGATAGCAGGTTTATACTCCCCGCTCCAAGCTTGATCTAACAGTATTACTCGACCTGTTGAATCACAGACAATCTGCTTATCGATAGGTGCTATAAGGCACTGACCGGCTCGTAAGCGCTGTGAAGAGGTAATGACCTGACAACGCCAGTTATTATGACGGTTGAGTATGCGCGGCAAGGTATCAATCATGGTTCTGTTAAAATGATGCGCCAGTAAAATACAAATCGGCAGCGTGGGCGACACGTTATCTAAAAACTCTTTTATGGCATTAGGCCCTCCCATAGAAGCGCCCAAAAAAACCACATAGCGCCACTCTATTTCAGGACTTTCATTCCTTTGAACAGGGGCATCTACTAAGAGCGGCAAAGCAAATATGTGTGCAAGCTTACGCTTTAACTTACGCTGCCATTTGGCATACTGCTGCGCTTCATTCAGATAAGGTGCTTGGCTAAAACCGACCAGTACGGCCGCGGGTTTAGAGGCGGTGGTCACGGTAAGTACATTATCATCGTAGTCACTGTCTATCAGCCAAATATCGATGGCCATATCGGTGAGCTCGCTTTTTTTTTGCAATTGCAGTCGTGACACACAACCAACGAGGGTAAAACCGCAACTGCGTACAGTGTCCGAAAAAGCCATACGCTGATGGTAGTCTTCTGCTACCACCATCACCTTGATATCATCTTTGTTTTTTTTACTCAGTGCCAAAACACGTGCATTATCCATCATGAGTCAAGCTGACCTTTTGACCCAGTATCTGCTGGATTTTACTGAGCAGCTCTTGCTCTTGGAATGGCTTACCCATGTAGTCATTCACGCCAATCTCTAGGGCACGCTCACGGTGCTTCTCACCCGTACGTGAGGTAATCATAATGATAGGAATGTGCTGTAAGCGCTTATTGTGTCTGACTTGGGTAGCGACCTCAAAACCGTCCATGCGCGGCATCTCAATGTCTAGCAGTATCATGTCTGGGGTCGTGTCTTGTAATATCTCAATCGCATCGATACCATCTTTTGCCACCGCCACATTAAACCCTTGGCGCTCCAAGAAACGTGACGTTACTTTACGTACGGTGACTGAGTCATCGACGACTAAGACCGTGGACTTAGACTCTAAACGACCTCGTTTAGCATCAGCGGATTTCGTGACGTTTTTACTTAACTGAGCATTACGCATTAACGCGATCAGATCTAAGATGAGCATTACTGAGCCATCGCCCATAATAGTAGCAGCTGAAATCCCAGGCAGGTTTGACAGCTGTTTTCCTAATGGTTTTACCACCACCTCAATACGTGACCCTGCGATTTGGTCAACTTGTAAAGCAATGTTGTGTCCTGTGCGGTTTTTAATAAGAATGAGCGGCAAACTGGTGTTGGTATTAACGACAAGCTCATTTAGCTTATTGCCTGATAAGATTTCATTTAAATAGCGTACCCGATAATCACCGTCCTCAAAGCTCAATGTTGCATCATTTGACTGATAATAGTCGTAAAGCTTTTCTGGACTGATACGAACCACACGCTCAATCTGCACCAATGGTATCGCATAATATCGATCGGCGGCCCGTACCACCAACGCATCAGACACGGCTACCGTCAGTGGTAAACGCATCGTAAAGCGTGATCCCTTACCTAACTCCGAGGTGACCGATACGGCGCCACCTAATTGACGAATCTCACTAATAACCACGTCCATCCCAACGCCGCGACCAGAGATTTGCGTCACTTGTTTACTGGTACTTAGGCCAGCATTAAAAATATATTGCATGATATCAAGATCAGTGAGGCTGTTATCGTCTGCGTCAATAAGACCTTGAGAGATCGCTTTATTACGTACCGCGTCTACATCAATACCGCGACCATCATCTACTAACTGAATGACAATCTCACTCCCTTCACGCTGTACTTCAAGAGTGATACGCCCGCTACGTTCTTTACCTGCTTTTAGACGCGTCGAGGTGTTTTCGATACCATGATCGACCGCGTTACGCAGCATGTGCTCAAGCGGCGAGGTAATACGCTCTAGGATGGTTCTATCCATCTCGTCATCAGCGTTGATGATTGTTAACTCAACAGACTTGTTAAGCTCGTTAGCGGTCTGACGCACGACCCGCTCAAGACGCGGGGTCAAGCGCGTAAATGGCACCATACGCGAATGCATAAGCCCATCTTGCAACTCAGTTTGTGTTCGTGACAGCTGTAATAAAAGACTTTCGCTATCACGTGTTTTCTCTAACAAGGTGTGGTTAATATCAACCAAATCCGACGCCGATTCTGTCAAGGACTTTGATAATTGATTCAAAGAAGAGTACTGATCCATCTCTAGAGGGTCAAAATCTTCATTCTCAATCAGCTCATCGTCTATCTGCGATAAAATTTGTGCCTCAAGCTCGATTTCCATCCGGCGTAACTGATCGGCTAGCCGCTGTACTGTGATACCCATATCTTCAATACTGTTGGTCAAGCTGCTCATACCCATATCGATACGCGCACGGTTAATGGCTGACTCGCCAGACAAGTTGATCATATGCTCGATCAACCCTCCTGAAATACGAATCATCTCATTATTGTTAGCACTCTGATCTTCCTCGTTGGTACTGCTAACCATCGCTGGCATGTCACTAATATCTTTCGCAAGATACTGTGAATCCTGCCTTTCTCTCGCTATGAAGATTGCTTCATGCTGTGCCTGTAGAGACTCCTTGGGTATTTGTTTTAAACTGTCTGGATTTTTACCAAACTGCTGTAACGCTTCAATGAGCAATGCAGGCGTTGGCGGATTGACATGCTGTCTAAGCATCGATACCGCATCGGCAAGCCAGTCATGACTGGCAACGAGTAACTCTAATACTTTTTTGGTAGTAGGACGGCGGTTATTCACAAAATCTTTATAAACAGCCTCCATTTCATGAGCCAGATCAGCGATGCCAGCCGCAGTAACCATTCGTGCCCCACCTTTGATGGTGTGCAAATCACGCTGAAGCGCTTGAAGCGCGGTTGTGTTACTTGTATCTTTTAAGAATAAATGCAGATATTTATTACGATTGGTAAGCTCTTCTGCTTCTTCTAAAAACACCGCCAATATATCAGGATCAGGCAAACCATGAGCCCATGACTGTTTAATCATAGTGTCTAGGCTTAAAGCATCAGACGCCGCATCGCTATCATAACTACTGTCAGCTGTACTTACCGTCTCAGAGTCAAAACGGCTCTTCGGTGCTGGTATGATGAGCTCTACCGTTTCTGGCAACGTTTTTGCTTTTTCAAACTGTTGTAATTGCTCGATAAGCGCTGAGGCAAAAAACGATTTTTTATAATTTACGATGTGCATCAATTGCAGTGACATCGTGTCCTGCACCACCTGCATAATCTCAAGCCATTGCGCTGTTGGTGCTCGTCTGTTCTCTACAAACGCTTCATAGATACTTTCAGCTTCGTGAGTCAAATCGCCGATACTACGAATACCTGCCATCCGCGCGCCACCTTTGATAGTGTGCAGGTGGCGTTGCAAAACTTTTAATGCATTAACATTGGTGATATCAGCACGCCATTTATTAAAGCTCTCGTCTAGCGCCGTATCAAGCTCCTGCGCCTCTTCTAAGAAGATCTCTAACAGTTCAGCGTCGGTATCAATAGACTCAAGCTGTAGATCAGGCGCTGAGACGGTTTGCACAGTAAAGATGCTTTCATTATGAGTACTGCTATCATCATTTTGGTAGATATTTTGCAGGTCATCAAGAGCTTGCTGATCGATTTTCAGTGACATACTACCCGCTAACGCATCAAACAAACCGACTAATTGGGCATGGCCGTCATGTAATACCGCTTGAACATTTTTGTCTCTTGCTTTGTCAGGATTATCCTGCAAGTAGGTATAAGCATGACCCAGCTCATTGAGGATTGAGGTGAATTTTGGAAACGCTTGGGCTTTATTGGCTAAATACTGTATTTGCGAAATTTGCTGCTCTATATAACTCTGAACTTGTGCTGTCTCAGAGTGGCTCAGTGCGGCATCTAACTCCCATTCAGCATCCAATAATTCATCGATATGATTGTCTAAAAGCTGCGCGATCGTTGGTTTATTATCCGATATAACCTCAGCATCGCTAACGCCATATGGCTCGCCCAGCATGGCTTGTAAAGAGGCTATATCTTGTTGACTTTGCGCGCCTTCTATCGACACATCTTGTGGCTGAATGTTTTGTTTGTAATTGTGCAAGTAGCCATCCATCAACGTGGCAGACTGAGCCAATGCTTCTAAATGCTGAGCATTCATGGCCGTATCGTGCTGCTGCAACAACTCCAAGCTATGCTCAATGGTGGCACTAACTTCACTGATAGCGGCTAAAGCACTAGAGCCAGACGCCCCTCTCAACGTGTGAAACGCCCGTACAATCGCATCGGTCACTTCAACGTAAGGCTGATTTTGATGTTCATCAACGAATTGATCAATATCGTGTAACAACCCTTCGGCTTCGTCGATAAAAATCTCAAAGAATGCTTTTTCTTTTTCGCTTTGCGGCGCTAAGATAATGGGTGCTTCTGCTATCATTTCGTTGACAGAGTTAATCGTCTGTAGCGTAATGTCTATCTCTTCGCTACTGTCATCATCAATAAGATTGGCTTCATCTACATCAGCTGGCACGACCCAATCTTGGTTGGCTTGCTCTTGCTCAAACTCATTCGATGCTTGCTCGGTCAAGGTAGAATAGCTGAACTCATCCCCTTGCTGTTTACTAAAAGCCTTAGCGCATGCAATCCATAGTGGCACCATAGTAGGGTATTCTTGACCGTTATTTTCAAACACCGTTAGCATCTTAGGATAGGCAGCTAACACATCTGCAATAAGCTGACACATATCTGCTGAGACCGTAATACTACGATCCAAGAGGCGATTCAGCATGTTTTCTATCGCCCATGCCAGCTCCGCAGTGTAGTTAGCCCCGACCATACGCCCCGACCCTTTTAAGGTGTGGAACCCGCGACGGATATCCGCCAGCACGCTTAAATCCGTTGGTGACAATTGCCAATTTGCACATAAAGGTATGATGTCTGCCAATACTTCATTGGCTTCTTCTATAAATATCTCTTTAATATCAGGATCGGCATCGCTCGCATCTACTGGCAACTGATCCGTCTCCGCCATAAAAGGCTCCAATACCGCTGGTATCGCTAGGGTAGATAAGGACGCAGGTTTACTGCTCCTTTCACTATCATTCCTGTCTTTGGTAGATTCATAAACGGTATCGAGAGAATCTGACAACTCAGCATAGTCCGCCGTCAAACTTGATACCTCAGTATCAGTAAGTGCAGGCTCAGAGGTGGGTAGCCCAGCATTGATAGATTGCTGCGTCATTAAATTGTGACTTTGTAAAATAGTAACAGCAGGGTCAAAACCTGGTAATTGCTGCGCTGCAAAATCTGTGACCAACGCTGGCAAACGCTTGGTCGTCTCTATCACAAGACTGACTACCTCATCTGTGACAGGTAAGGTCTTATCTAAAAGGCGATTGAGTAGGTTTTCGATTGACCACGCCATCTCACTGATACTAAAAGCCCCGACCATACGCCCTGAGCCTTTTAAGGTATGAAAGCCTCTGCGTACTTCCGTTAAGGGTGTTAAGTCCTGTGCATCCTGCTGCCAGATAGGTAAGAAGTCTTCTAGGTCAGTGATGACATCTGTCGCCTCTTCGATAAAGATGTCGCGAATCTCTTCATCTATCTCAAAGTTATCAGGCTTGACTTGCTCACGAGCGCGCATCAATGCAGCACTCTCGGTACTATTATTATTTTGGTCATTAGCGCTGTTACTGCCAACGTCGGTAGTCGCTTGCTCTACCACACTCTCACTGTCTATGTCTGAATCAGTAATAGGGGCAATCTCGCCACTATCATCATAACGAAGTACATTCGTTGCGGCGGGCTTTTGCGTCAGAAAAGTGTCGTTGATCGTCTCTGGTGCTTCAATATAAACATCTAGAAGCTGTGCGGCTTTAGCAGTGTGCTCATTGGCCCGTGTTAGTAACTGCTGGTTGAAAACTTGCTGCGCAAGGTAATCAAGCAGCAGCTCAATAGATGTTAGTCCCTCAGCTAGCGATTGGGTCATATCCCAACTGAGCGCTTCGATCTTGTGAGTTGCCAGTTGTGTAAATATGCTGGCCATGTCATTCATGGTTTGGCGAATGGCGGGTAAACCCATGTCAGCAAAAGCATCACCAATACGGGTAAAGTCTGTAGCCGTTGGCAACAGATGGATATCTTGACGCTGTATATATGCACTAAAGCTTTGCTTGACGTCTTCGACCGCAATACGTAGCTCACGCAAGCCTTCGCCAGCAGAAGTTGAATCCTGACTATCAGCCGTTTGCGTATCAACACTTTCGCCCACATCAGACCGCGTAATAAAAGAGGCCGCGTTTCCTATTTTAAGAGATATCGTCTGTTCGGTATTATAAATAGCACTGTACAGCTCTTGAAGCTTACGCTCAATCTGCCCCTGCGCTTGGGCAAAGCCTGTTTCTGACGATAAAGCGTGCTCTATATCTGTAAGCACCGTGTCGACTTGTGCCACATAGTATGTCCAGCCTCGCCCCTTAAGCTGACTTTTTATGTTTTGCAACGGTGTTAAAAGCGTGTCTGGCTTATCCAAATGGAAGATAAGTGTTTCAAGCTCACTTAGTATTCGTGGTAAAAAACGTGAAGGCGTCGGTGCGCTACGTGACACACCGCTTAGCGTAGACTGCGTGCGCTCACTGTTTTGGACTAGGCTATTTAACTCGGCATACACGCTGGTAGTTAAATGTTTAATAGTGCTCGATGACAGCTGAGTTTGCTGGACACAAGACGCTATCATTTGCTCAAGCTGACTTAACAAGGGTGCATACTGTTCAGGCAGCGGTGTGTCGTTATGAGTCAGATCATTGAGCCACAAGTCTGTTACATACCACAGGCGTTGTAAGTCACCATCCTGAGTGGTCTGCCATAAGTATTGACTGACCCTTGCTAATACCGTTAATAAAGAGGCCTGATTGGTATTGGTAACCAGTAACTCTTGTACTTGCTGTCGCCAAACCAGTAATAACTGTTGATAGTGATGGTCAGCCAACTGCGTAGCGGCTCTACTAGTCGGTACTACCACCTCAATATTATCGATAACACTGTCGTCAATAAAACGGTCGTCAGTAACATGGTCATCGACAGCGTTAGGGTATGAATGCTCACCTTGATGATCGATAAGACTAGCAGGTGAGTCAGTCTCTATCCCTAATTTTGCCAACGCCTGCGTAAGCTTGTTAGTAGCGTTACTAACAAAGGCGGTACGGTAACTGCTCGTATGTGCGTATTGATTCAATTCTCGCTGCAACAACTCATGAGACAGTTGGCCGATACGACGATGAGTAGAGTTACTATTGTGACTACTTGTGCGATTGCTTGCTTCTGCCAGCAAACTCAGTTTATTGGCGAGACTTGCCAATAAAGGCAGGCGGATCATGGTCAGCGCCCCACCAACCTGATGGTAGTTCTGTACCATCTGCTCGGCATTAGTGCGATCAGCGCCTAATTGCCAGCCCTCAGATATCTGTGATAATTGCTGATTAAACAGAGGTAACAACCATTCAAGCGTCACTATGTCATTGGGCTGGTTTTTCATCGGTTTATCCTAACTCGTTTAGGCACTAATTTAGGCGTGGATTTTTTGCCACACATTAACCTGTGGGTGCGCAATACGGCGCATATTCGAAGGACGCCAAAACAACGCCTCACCTGGAGCCAATATAATATATCCACCTAACGCACACTGTTCTGATAGTCTCGCTAGAATATCGCGCTGATCAAACTTACGAAAATATAGCAGCATATTTTGACAGATGATCACATGCTGAAGATGCGACGTGGGTGGTTTTTTCTCAATAATGTTGTGTAAAGCGAAACTAACGCGCTGTTGCAATATTGGCGCAATCTGCCAGTCTGCGTGCGTACTGTTTGTCGCTTTTTTTACAGCAGATAAACCATAAAAATTTGACTGATGCGCCTCACTCTTATCTCGCAATGGCTGAACAAACTGCTGGCAACGGGCGGGAATTAAGAGCTGCTGCCGCTTATCATACTGCCCCAGTCGTGCCTGTAAAATGGCTTGTTGGCTGACATCAGTACCCAATATCACATAGTTTTTCAATGGCTCCGCTGCCAAGCTCATAGCGAGCGACCACGTTTCCTGCCCACTTGCACAACCAACGCTCCAAATACGAAATAACTCACTAGAGCCATTGTCACTACTACGGTCGGAGGCCGTCAATTGATGCTGCCGCGCATACTTTGTGACAAATTCTATAGACGGCATGTGGCGAAAGAAACGACTTTCATGGATCAGCACTTTATCTAACAACTGCTGACGTAACATAGTATTGTTTGGCAGTTGATGCCATAAACTATTAGCTGTCAGTCCATGCGTTAATGCCGTACGGTCAATCGCATTTATCAACCACTGCAGCTGGACATCTGGTAGAACAAAGCCAATTTCTTGCTCTATGTACCGTTGCCACTGCTGCACATCAAGACTGTCTTCCTGCCTAACGTCTGTGACCAAAGGATTCTTGCCTGACTGAATGGGATCGCCATCTGGTTGAGTAAAATTATTCACATCACCTGCTATGATTTTTGCTGCACGTCATCACGGCTCGTACAGCGTTTTAATGCACATATTAATAAAAGACGATAAACCGTTCAGTACTGACTTAGCACTGAGCGTTATTATCAAGCGCTTTCTGACAACGTATTTTCCGTACTTATCATGTCACTGTCTAACAACTCATCGTCATTCGTTACTTTAAAGCCTGTCACTGACTCTTGTAGCGCTGCCGCCATCTCGCTCAGCTCACCAATAGAACGCGCTGTTGCCATCGTCCCAGATGAGGTTTGTGAGGTAATGTCTTGGATAATATTCATAGTGTGCGAGATGTGTCCAGCAGATTCAGCCTGCTGCATGGCTGCATTTGAGATGTTTTGAATCAAATCAGCCAACGTGTTAGAAACACTCTGTACCTCTTCTAGTGCTTCACCAGCATCCTTCGCCAAACGCGCCCCACGTACGACTTCAGAGGTCGTGGACTCCATTGACATAACCGCTTCATTGGTATCTGCCTGAATGGTTTTTACCAGTGTTTCAATCTGTTTGGTGGCATTAGCAGAGCGCTCAGCAAGGCGTTGGACCTCATCGGCAACAACCGCAAAGCCTCGACCAGCTTCGCCCGCCATCGATGCCTGAATAGCAGCATTCAATGCCAGCACGTTGGTCTGGTCGGCAATGTCATTAATCAAACCAACGATGTCACCAATTTCTTGCGAAGACTCACCAAGACGCTTGATACGTTTGGACGTCTCTTGAATCTGATCACGAATAACGTTCATGCCCTCAATAGAGCGCTGTACAACCGCCGCCCCATTGTGCGAGATAGCCACTGAACGCTGGGCAACCGTCGCAGACTCTGACGCGTTGTTTGAAACTTGGTCAATCGAGACAGTCATCTCATTAATAGCCGCTGACACACCCGCAATTTCTTGTGCTTGATGCTCAGAGGCTTCAGCCAGTTCAACCGCATTCATCTGTGTTTGCTCTGAGGACTGCGAAACGCGGGCAGCCGTGTTATTAATAACCAGTACTAACTGACGCAACTGATCAATCGCAAAGTTCACTGAGTCAGCAATGGCCCCTGTAAAATCTTCTGATACCGTGGCATTAACCGTTAGATCCCCTTCTGCCAAATCCCCCAATTCATCAAGTAAACGTAGAATGGCTATCTGGTTACGCTCGTTTTCTTCTTGAATCTGACGGGCGCGCTCAGACTCTGCCTCTGCTTCTTGACGACGGCGTAGGGTTTCTTTTTCAATCAGTAATCGCTCGGACCCACCACGCTGCTTAAGCAGCTGATACAGAGTAAACAGAATCCCTAGCACCCCGATGGCAAATACAACCGCCGGTAAAACAACAGATTGGTTAAAATCGGCTAAGTACTGGCTCACTGACGATAACGAATTTACCAGCCAAATCAAACAGACCACACTCACTAGAACAAAAAATCCTAATAACAGTTTCCAAGTGTTATTAGCCTCTTTGCCATCTGCTGTTTTTTTGGTCGTACCAGCGACAGGTTTTTTTATAACATCACTCATAGTGCGTTTCCTTTCAAACAATCGTCAAAGTCTTCTCGTGACTGACTTTGACAATCTTACTGTTATAAAAGCAGCAGTGATTAGCAAAGCCTGTATGAATGCTGACATCCAACCGTATCATGTCATTCGCTATTATTTAGTCATTGTTCTAACAGCTACGTACTCTGTTATCGACAGCTATATTGCAGCATCGGTGTACTGCACATCTTGGGCGAGCAAGCTTGGCATAAAGACATACCAATCCTGCTCATTTTTAACAAACTTTCCATGATTATAGGGGGCAAAGGGCGAACTAGGCTCAATCGCTTCTGCTCGGTACTGGTCCCGAGTAAACTGCTCAATACCAATGACTTGATCGACCAACAGTCCTGAAAACAGATTGTCCTGATCGATGACAATGACTTTTCGTTGGCTCATTTGCGTTAAGCGGCTAGGAACCTGTAAAAACTGAGACAAGTCCGTTATTGGTAATAGGCGTCCACGAATATTGGCAATGCCTAACATCCAGGGTTTTACTAAAGGCAAGCTTGTGTACTCCGGCATGGCCAACACTTCTGATATCTGACCCATCGGAGCAACCAGTCGCTGTCCGCCAATCTCAAATACCACACCTTGCCAGTCATACTCTTGTCCACCGCGTCGTCCACTTTTACGGGCGCGGGCCAAATCTGCTAAACGCAGAAGCTCAATAAATCCCCTGGATGCCACAAGCTACTCCATTACTTTGCGAATGATATTAACCAATCCATTTTCATCAACTGGCTTAGCCATGTACTCTTTAGCGCCTTGACGCTTGCCCCAAACCCTATCTGTTTCTTGATTTTTGGTACTGATCATAATCACAGGAATGTGGGCTGTGGTTTCACCACGAGTGATTTTACGAGTGGCCTGAAAACCATTCATCTCTGGCATAACCACATCCATTAGGATGACATCTGGTAGATGATCCACGGCCATCTGACAGCCTTGCTCACCATTTGTCGCCTCTAATACTGTAAAATTATGTCGAGCAAGCATGTCGCGAAATTTCGCCATTTCAGATGGCGAGTCGTCAATGACTAAAACAGTAGTCATAAGAATTCCCTTTTTTCGAAAATACCCCAGAGGATATATTTTTATATTATTGAAACAACCCAAGTAAAATGACTCGTCAAACATGAATGACAAAGAGACTTTCTTAAAGGTTGTGATGAAACGTTGAGCAATTATTTGTAAATACTCATAAACCCAAATGCCTAGGCCATATCGCCTAACCTGTAAAGTTTACCGAAATCTCACAGATTGTTCAGCCTGAATTTAATCACACATTTACTTATTTGTCCTAGCGGTACTGGTTAATTGCCTCAAACAGCTCATCTTTACTAAATGGCTTCGTCAAATACTCATCAGAACCAACGATACGGCCCCGCGCTTTATCAAACAAGCCATCTTTAGACGACAACATAATCACGGGCTTACTGGCATAATCTGGGTTGTTTTTTATCAACGCACAAGTCTGATAGCCATCTAAACGCGGCATCATAATATCGACAAAAATAATATCTGGGTTGTTATCAACAATCTTTGCTAACGCATCAAAACCGTCAATCGCGGTCACTACTTCACAACCCGCTTTTTGCAATAGGGTTTCTGCGGTACGGCGAATGGTTTTTGAGTCATCAATCACCATCACTTTTAAACCATCAAAATTATTTTCCATTATCACTGTCCTATAAACGACTATTGATTCGTAATGCTACCGATCAATACAAACTTTTAACGGTTTTTTTACCTCGTCATATCACGTGTTCTTCACGTGATACGGCCGTCTAAATTTGTATTGCCATGTGTTATGACAGTGAATCTGTCATCTGTCAATCTCTGCCTGTCAAACAGGGCATCAACATGGGTTACTATACGCACTTTCTGATTGATAAATTTGCTAAATTGAGCCCTACTCGGCGTTTTTTGCCCGAACTATTTCGCTTTTTTGAGCGCCCATTACCTCAGTGTTGGTAACGCGCGCTCAGAGAACAGTCATACATAAGTCATCGATAGCGCTCTCAATTTCTAAAACCATCAACCGCATGATATTTCTGCATTATATAGAAACGATAATCACATTGCTGGATAATTTTATTTTGTAATAAAAGTGTATCAATAGAATTTGTTATGTTCGTTTTAGCACAGTTATTGACCCTTTTCCAGTCATTAACAAATAAATGTTCACACTAGCCAGTAACATAAAAATGGTTGTTACTCGCGAGCGCAATGATTTTGGCTATTTATTAGTAATTAAAACCTCAATCTTGGTAATTATCGTAAGTATTGGGCAATTGTTTCACCTCGATACAATTCACTATATAATAAAATAACGATTCTTACGGTGACGGCTATGACTGCTTCTAAACTTTTAAAAAACAGCACCTATTTACTCAGTGCTTTCTTGCTTGCCGCCTGTCAGCCATCGCCGCCTACTGATGAACCCGTGACTTCCACAGACAGTGCCGCAGTCGATACGCCAATTGTCATTACTAATGATAGCGTGACCATGACACCAGAGCACATATTGAGTATTAAGCCGTCACGCTATCAGCCTAGTGTGGGACTGCAAGGTCGTATCGAACCCATCAAACAAACCAAGTTTACAGCCGCACACCCTATCAACGTCAAAGAAATACTGATCAGTGAGGGACAATGGGTAGAAAAAGAGACGCCTTTGCTCATTGTTCGACGTTTGGAGAGCGGTAACACAGGAGTGCACTCAGAGCGTACAGCAGGCAACGCACCGCTAGAAACCGAGAACTCGCCTCAAGAAAATACATTGGCTAATAACATCGACGGTCCCAAAGGCGCAAAGCTGGCAGACAAACAAGAAAAAGAGGCCCACTCCCGCCCTGAGCAAGCCACTACTGATGACAATGATAATAAGACAGGCATAAAAAACAGCGTGACCGATGGCAGTGAGCCATCAAAAGCGCCGTCAACCATCGATAACGCAAACGTCGACTCTAGCGATAGAACGGTAAATAGTAGCAAAGGTGCGACGAGCAGACCCTCTCACTATAAATTGGTCACGGTGCGGGCCAGTTTTTCAGGGCGTGTAGAAGAATTATATGTGAAGGCGGGACAAAATATAGACGCTGGCACCCCTCTATTACAGCTTAGCGACGAGACGAAATTGTACTTTATTGCTACCCTACCTATTCAAGCGGAACCTCAGCTTTCGGTTGGTCAGACGGTCAACTTTACCGCTGAAGGTGTGTCAGACAAGTTTACGGGACAGGTCAGTAAGCTGACAGCGACCAGTCAGCCTAAAAAACTCTTAGTCTACGTCGATGTGATTGAAAATCAGAAAAATCATGACAAGCTGTTACCAAATATGAAGGTCACAGGGCGAGTTAATTATGGTCAAATAGATGTGGGTACGATTGTACCCAAACGCGCCCTTCATGATGTCGACTTAACAGAACTACAAAAGCCGCCCTACAAGCCGCTGAGACCTTTGACGGCGAACGTCTGGGTTATTGGCCAAGATCAGCGCTTGAAGCGCCGAGCTATTGAAGTGGTTGAATATAATCCCACGACAAACCAGTATTTAATTGCGGGTATCAGTAATGACAGCTTAATTTGTTTGGCAGACTTACCCATTGATTCTGAAGGCAAAAAAGTCATTGTTTCATAGCGATAAACATCGACAGTTACATTGTGTAGAAACATTAACAAAGGCTCTCTTGTTTTGTAACAGCGTAATTAGGCACTATGCCCGTATGATATATAGCATATACTGAGTATTGGAACCGTTTGTACTTTATGACTGTCGGTCTTAGTAGTCTGAAAACAGGTTTGCAGATTGCGAGAGTGAGTATAAATGAGTAAATAATGTCAATGCTTGAGCCGCTAATATAGTGATGTGCTTGTCTGATTAACACATCAAGCGCACAAGACTTTTGGCAAACTATAACAACAACGAGAGGACAACCCATGAGCAAACAGATTTTATTAATTGAAGATGATCCAGATTTGGCTGAGTTGATCAGTGACTACCTGACAATGAATTATTATGATGTCCATCATGCAGGACTTGGTCAAGAAGGGCTTGATTTACTAGACACCAAAGAGCGTGACATTGATTTGGTCGTGCTTGATTTGATGTTGCCTGATATGGACGGCATGCAAGTGTGTCAAAAAATTCGCGGCAATAAAAACAACATGACCAATAAAGTGCCGATTATCATGTTGACTGCGAAAGGGGATACAACGGATCGCGTACTCGGTCTTGAGATGGGCGCTGATGATTATATTGCTAAGCCCTTTGAGCCACGTGAGCTTTTGGCTCGTATTCGCGCGGTTATTCGTCGGCACGAGCAGCCCAATCAAGCAGACAGCCAGTCAGACAGCTTAACGTTTGGGCGTTTGAGCGTCTTCCCTGACAGCCATGAAGTCACTATCGACGATGAACCAGTACGTTTGACGACGCATCAGTTCCAACTTTTGCATTACTTTGCTACCCATTCTGGTAAAGTGTTAAATCGTGAGCAGCTTTGGCAAGCCATGCCCAATGATGACAGCTCAGACAACATTGATCGCGCGATTGACGTGCATATTTCACGTCTGCGCGCGTTGATTGAAGACAACCCACGCCAGCCAAAACGTATTATTACCGTACGCGGCGTTGGGTATCAGTTTGCCACCGATCAGGTTTGATCCCACAAAGTAGCCAACCCAGTGGTATGAGACAAACCTGTGAGCCGACGTAAACGCTTAAAAACAGAGACTATTTAATGCAGCAGTTGGGATTTCGCTCCGTATTTGCCAAGCTATTTGCCAGTGTCATGCTGGCACTTATCTTATTTGCAGTCGCGATGGTGCTATTGACTCAACTGGTGCATGACAAAGATGCAGGCATACGCTCAGAAATACTGGCCACACAGATTTTGGGACAAATTGACCCATTTTTGCATGAGCTTAATGTCTCTGTTAGTAAGGACAATCGATTACAGTCACGCTTTATGCTGGCTGTGGTCAAAAAAAGCTTTGATATCTTTGATGAGTCTCTACAAGCAAAGATGGGCTTATACAACAATGATGGCCGGTTGCTGATGCAAACAGACAATAGCGATTTACCGCTAGAGCTGCCAGCGCCCCCATCGCTGCTATCACGCGTTTTCCCCTCATTTTCTGATGTCTCCCCTACCAAGCAAGTCCAAGTCTATAGCAGCACTGGCTATACCCTGTTGTATGAATCACGCTTACCACCTAAAAAGCCGGTACTCTCGGCTGCGTTGAATTTATTCACGGGTACGCTACTGCTGCTACTCATAATGGCAGGCGTACTGTGGTGGATTGCTCGTACCATCACGTGGCGCATCAATCAGATGAGCCAACAGATGACGCAACTGGGCGATGGTGATTTTACGGTACGCGTTAATGCCCGCGGTAATGATGAAATCGCCTCATTAGCCCGCGGTTTTAACCAAGCAGCACAAAAGATCGAACATCTTATCGATGCCAATAACTTACTACTAGCGCACGCTTCTCATGAGCTGCGTACGCCCATTACGCGTATCCGTTTACAGATTGAGATGATGGATATGCTGGCGGGCGCTCTACCTTCTGATACTAAAGCGAAATTTGATAAGCGCGCCCACGCAATTAATCGCGACTTATCAGGACTCAATGACTTGGTGGAGAGTATCCTACTGGTGAGCCGTTTAGATGCTGGTCATGCGTTGCAGCAAGTTGAACGCTTGGACTTGTATGATCTAGTCAATCAAGAACGTCAGCACTACCCTGAAGCCACCCTGATTGGTGAACATATTGTCATTGATGGTCAGTCATCCATGTTGACCCATTTGATTCGCAATTTATTAACCAATGCGATGCTCCATGGCAAACCGCCAGTCACGGTATTGCTATACGGTGTGCAAACGGCTGAGGAAGCCGGCACCATTCCTGATTATCTATTGCAAACGGTGCTATCTAGTAGCTTTGTCGATTATAATAGCTCTGACTTTGAAACGTATGACGAGCAAACTGAACAACTTGATAACAACGAAGAGGCGCCACAAAGCCCGAAAAATTCAAACGACGCGTCCCATACAGATAAAGTCAAATCTGAAGCAGCAGAACCAATAGCCACACTGCCAGCTCCGCCTATTTATAAAAATGGTGAAAGCGTTGCTGTTGATAGCGATACTCATGCAGAGGTTAGCCTAGATACGGATGCTAACAGCGAGAGCCTTGAGAATGGGACGGGATTAACAGAAACCCATGCTCCTAGTACTCACGATGAGCACTCTGACTTAAACGCTGCTGTCACCTCAAGCACTGCTGCCACAAGTACGAGTGACTCCCCCCGTCCCAATAGTGACTCATCATTGGTGGTTACCCATCACAGCTTTACCAGTGATTTGACTGACAGAATTAAAAAGGTTATTTGGAAGGCGGTTCCTGACTCTGCCCTGTCTTCTACCGCTGCCAACCATACTGAAAATGCGGCTCATAGCGAGGAAGCGCCTAAGTCTACAGAGGGAATAATAAGTAGGAGCGTCAAGGCGCAAAAAAGTGGTGAAGCGCCAAAAGCAGATAAAGAAGCTGTTTCTGCAACTGGCGCTAAAAAGGACAGCAAAGACACCGCGCAAAATGATAGTGAAACAACGAGTACACCCCGCAAAGAAGGACTGTTTGCCAAACACATGAAGAAAGCGAAAGCCGAACCTGTACGTCCTTTACCAAAATATGCGGTACTGGCAGTGATTGATGAAGGCACTGGTATTCCTGAAGACAAGCGCGAAGAGGTGTTTAGCCCATTTGTGCGCTTGCAGCAAAAAAACAAAGGCTCGGGGCTCGGCTTGTCCTTGGTTTCGCAAATCGTCACCGCCCATCAAGGGCGTATTATCACCGATACGCTAAATGGTCATACGAGATTTTTAGTCGTTATACCAGTCAAACATGACCCACACCATACCCAGCACGATTAATCAGCTACCTACAAGTCAACTCTCTTCTATGCATCCGCTACAGCGTCATCTCACTTGAGGTGCGGCGTATATAATCCATGTTTGCTTTCTTTATCAAGATTATTTAGATTCGACCACACCCAATGAGCGTTTCTTTTTATACTGACATTGCCTTCTCTACTCTTTAAACTCCCTTTCACTAATTGCTATTAGTCATAAGCGGGTCACGGATGCGCATATCCAAAGCGCTCGATAATATGCTATATTAGCGCCCCTTATTATAGGGTTGTTGACTGTGGTTTTTTAATGCGCCTCTGACACGCTAAGAGACGCATAACAACACACTCATAACTATTAAAAAAATTATTGAATTTTGAGCCCTCCATGAATGACATGATTGTCTTAAACGATGTGACCAAAAGTTTTTTAAGCGACCGATCAATCAAAAACGAAAATGGCAAACCGCATTGGTTTACCGCTGTTGAGCCAACGTCTTTGTCGATCCAACAAGGCGAGATTTTTGGCCTAATGGGGTATTCGGGTGCTGGTAAGTCGACTTTGTTACGTCTGATTAATATGCTTGAGCGCCCAGATTCTGGTCAAGTCATTATCGATGGCACCGATTTGACCACCTTGTCTGCCAGTGAGCTACGTATTGCTCGGCACAATATCGGCATGATTTTTCAGCAGTTTAACCTGATGTCGAACCGTACTGTCTTTGACAATGTGGCTTTTAACTTAACGGTGTCAGGCTATCCTAGTCGCGATATTCACAAACGAGTCATGGATTGTCTTGAGATTGTCGATTTAACCGATCGTGCTGGCCATTATCCTGCCCAGCTATCAGGCGGGCAAAAACAGCGCGTTGGTATTGCTCGAGCGATTGCCCCGAGTCCAAAAGTACTATTGGCCGATGAACCAACCAGCGCCCTTGATCCTGCGACCACCCGCAGTTTGTTGACTTGCTTACGTGATATTAATGAACAGCTTGGCGTGACCATTGTGATTGTGACTCATGAGATGAGCGTCATTCGTCGTCTCTGTGATCGCGCAGCATTATTGCATCAAGGACAGCTATTAGAAGTGGCAGAGGTAAGAGACGGTCTGATTCAAGCAACCACCCCGATTGGCAAAGGCCTAGTCGTTGAGGACTAATGAGGCAGGAGAAATAGATATGTTAACTGGTACTGAATTATCCGCCTCGATAGACAAGCTGTTTGCACTACGCAAAGAGATTGCAAATGCGTTTATTGACACGTTCATCATGCTCGGCATCTCAACGACGGTCGCTATTGTCATTGGCGGCCTGTTTGGCGTCTTCTTATTTTTATCCAGTGACCGCCAGTTTTTGCAAAATAAAACCTTGTACGGTGTGCTGGGTGGCATCACCAACTTTATGCGTGCTTTCCCCTTTGTCATTTTGATGATCGCCATGAGTCCTTTTACCAAAGCCATTGTTGGCACTGGTATCGGGCCTATCGCAGCCTCTTTAGTGTTGGCAATCGCTGGTTCATTTTATTTTGCCCGCTTAGTGGAACAAAACTTGCGTGAAGTGCCACGTGGTATTATCGAAGCGACTGAGTCTATGGGCGCGCGTCCCTTTACTATCATCAAAGTTCTACTGAATGAAGCACGCTCAGGCCTGATATTATCAGTGACGATTCTGTGTATCAGTCTGCTGTCTTATTCAGCAGCGGCTGGTATGATTGGCGGTGGTGGTTTGGGTGATTTGGCGATTCGTTACGGCTATTATCGTTATCAAACTGAGGTAATGATTTTTATCGTTATTGTACTGTCAATAATGGTCATTGCGATTCAAGCCACTGGCAATTGGATGGCCAATCGCTTGGATAAACGCTAAAAGTCCTATCAGTACAAAGTGAGAAGCGGCATTGAGCTGTCCTTATTATGAATAATACTTAGGGTTTAATGCCGATTCATCCTAAGTAAAACGCTTGACTTTGTTACTGTGACCCTTTAATTTTGTTACTAACTTAACACCCCTTAACTGAGCAGCATTACTATCTATAATGTTGCTTTTTTAATCGTCATATCTCCCCTCTATTCTCTGTCTCTTATTAAGGAAGTTCCATGAAATTAACAGATATCAGCCGTCAGTTAGCGACTGCATTTGCTGCTGTTGGCGTATCAAGCTTGGTTTTGGTTGGTTGCAACAACTCATCAGCACCAGAAGCCACCAAAGAACCGGTTACCAATGGCACAACTGCAGAAACTGCCGCTAGCGATATTGATCCTGAGCATACAAAAATCGTCATCGGTACTACCGAAGGTGACTTTGCCGATATGGTACGTAACCAAGTGAAAAGCTCGCTTGAAGCGCAGGGCTATGAAGTTGAATTGGTGGCCTTTACAGACTACGTTCGCCCTAACCTTGCGTTGGCTGAAGGCGACTTAGACATTAATATTTTCCAGCATAAGCCCTACCTTGATACCTTCAAAAAAGAAAACAACCTTGATCTAGTCGAAGTGTTCCAAGTGCCAACCGCACCCCTAGGTATCTACTCAGGCAAAAAGAGCAGCTTAGACGAAGCCTATAAAGGTATGAGCGTCTCTGCACCAAACGACCCAAGTAACTTTGCCCGCGCCCTTGTGATGATGGATGATCTTGGTTGGATTACGCTAAAAGACAACATCGACCCGTTGACTGCGTCAAAAACTGACATCGCTGATAACAGCAAATATGATATCGACATCGTTGAATTGGAAGCGGCGCAACTACCACGTGCTCGTGATGAAGTGGATTTCGCGGTTATCAATGGTAACTATGCCACAGACGCGGGTATCGAGCTGACTGAAGCGCTATTCCAAGAGCCAAGTTTTGCTTACGTTAACTGGTCAGCGATTAAGTCTGCTGATCAAGGCAAAAAATGGGTCGAAGATGTGACTAACGCTTATAACTCAGAAGCCTTTAAGAAATATGCTCACGAGACTTTCCCAGGGTATAAATATCCAAAAATCTGGGGCACAGATCACAGCGCCAACACTGATGCCGCTACTGCACCTGTAGAAGCCACTGCTCAGTAAGGTTTTAGTTCAAATTTACTGATCTCATGATAGTTACAAACGTCCATTGCTTCACGTGATGGGCGTTTTTTATGGGGCCAAATTTTGTATTCCTGCTTCTGTTAACTGCCTGTCTCATCATTTTTCCATTACCAAAAATGACGTTACAGCCTGTTTGTCCTTTGTAGGAAACCGTCAACCACCCTTTCTCTTTGTCTTAGTTAGGCCTATAGTGGATGAGCTAAATAGAAGCGCAGCCAAATTGAGCGCTACTATGACTGGCTACTATTATAGTCGGTTCACTTTAAAAATGTGACAGTTCTACTGGTATGAATTTTATGAAGCCTCTGTCACGCTTGCGAACAGCCAGCGAGGGAAATTTATATCAGTAGAACACCATTAACGGATGGTCCACTTTTATTCTGAACTGACTACACTGATAGTTAAAACCAGTTTTTGATTCGAAAAGAAATCAAAATCATAAAAACATAAGGATAATAATATGACTACTAAAACTTATAATATTCGTACCGCTGGCCAAGCAAATATCCCCGTACTGGGGCTGGGTACTTGGCAGTCGACTGGTCAGGACTGCGTTGATGTCGTTAAAAAAGCATTAGAGATGGGCTACGAGCATATTGACACTGCCCAAGCGTATGACAATGAAAAAGAAGTCGGCCAAGGTATTAAACAGTCAGGGGTCTCTCGTGACAAGTTCTTTTTAACCACAAAGATTTTTCCTGATGATATGAAGTTTCAACCGGAGAAGTTGGCGGCAGCGGCTAAGCGTTCTCTAGAGAACCTAGATACCGACTATGTAGATCTTTTGCTATTACACTGGCCCGATGATCGCGTGCCATTGTCTGAAACTATGCCTGCATTGTGCGAGCTACAAAAACAAGGGTTAACGCGCCATATCGGTGTCTCTAATTTTAATATCGCCAATATTATCGAAGCAAAAAAACATGCAGACGTGCCAATTGTGGTGAACCAAGTTGAATTTCATCCCTTCATTAAGCAAAATACGTTACAAACTTTCTTAAACAACCATCATATTTTATTAGAAGCGTATTCACCTCTGGCACGTGGTGACGTGTTTGACAATGACATCATCAAAGAGATTGCTGATAAACACAAAGTAACCCCAGCTCAGATATCACTGGCGTGGATTTTGTCGGATAAACACCGTGTTGCTATTCCAAAAACCTCTAACCCTGATCACCTGCAGGGTAATCTTGACGCTGTTAATGTTGAGTTGAGTGCAGAAGAGCTAGATAAAATTGGCGGGTTGGCGCGCTCGGATGGCCGCAAGATTGAACATCCTGACTATAGCCCTGTATGGGATGACTAATAGCTAACTGCGATATAATACCATTAAAAAAGGCCACCGATGAGTCGGTGGCCTTTTCGTATTTAGATAAACAATCTGATACTACTGTTGCAGCGTTTGAGTCTCGTGAATTTTTTCAGCGGGATTATATTGCTCAGAAGGGGGAACTGCACCACTGCGATTGTTTTCTTTCATTGATTTGGCGACCTCAGGTGGCATATAGTTTTCATCATGCTTGGCCAATACTTCTCCTGCGACAAAGGTATCACCCTGCATTTTACCCGTGGCAACGACGCCTGAATTTTCAGCAAACAAGTCAGGCAAAATCCCTTGATAAGTCACGGGTACTGTCGATTGAAAATCAGTAATAGCAAACTCAACGTTCAGAGGATTGTCTGCTGCGCGCTGGACACTACCTGCCACGACCATACCACCAGCACGGATACGCTTGTCTTGTGGCGCTTCGCCTTGCGCAATGGCCGTAGCGTCAAAGTAGTAGTCGGTTTGTTGCCCAATGGCATAAATCACCAACACCACGGCTATCGCCGCGCCTGCAAGCGTAAACATAACCCACATCAGTTTTTTGCGCCGAACTGCGTTCATACCACTACCTCATTGATGAGTCCCTATTTTACAAATCACTCATCTGCAAAATAGAAAATATTAAAGAAACTACCATTAGAAAAACTTTTTAGGAATGTCTTTCTAATCGTACTCTTCTAATGGCTATATGATAGCATTTTTCGGACAAATCAATAAGTCCCATAGCCATTTATGAGGTGACACTGCTACAAATAAGACAAGGCAATTTTATGTGCTAAATCTATGATATTGAGTTAATTTTACTAACGAGAACGCTTGGTGACAGGCGTCGATGGTTTAGCAGTGCGCTGCGCTTGACGCGCCTGCTGGATAGTGAGCTGTTTGATAAGCGCTTGTCGCTGTCTGCGGCTATAAACAATAAAAGCCAGCATCATGCCAACCGTAATGGCCCAGCATGACCACACAAACACCCCATGCTCACCCATGGCGATAAACTCAGAGACGCTATAAAAATAGGGCTGCATAATATTTTCCTAGCCGTTATTTATGTTGACCACGGATGTACTCTTTCACCCACGCTTTACCTTGGTCACGCGACAAAATTAAGGTATTGGTACGATAAATTGCCAATGTCGCGACCAGTAAATAGCTGCCAATAATCATTAGTAATAATGGCATCCACATGTCTGCCGACATTTTTGGGGCAGCGGTTAAAGTAAAAGTCGCGCCTTGATGCAAGGTATTCCACCACTCTACTGAGTACTTGATAATAGGGAGATTCACCGCGCCAACAATCGATAAAATGGCCGCTGCTTTACCACGATTGGCGGTATGTTCAAAAGCGGCAAACAGTGCCATGACACCCGCATATAAAAATGCCAAAATCAGCATGGACGTCAAACGCGCATCCCATACCCAATAAGTACCCCAAGTTGGTTTTGCCCAAATGGAGCCGGTTAGCAAACTGATGACACACAGCAAAAACCCCATCGGCGCCAGTGCTTGTGCGACCAGGCTGGCCGTCTTAATCTTCCAAACTAAATAGATGACGCCTAATACGGCAAGCGCAAAATAGATAGAGATAGCAAGACTGGCTGCTGGAACGTGGATAAAAATAATACGATAGCTATTGCCCTGCAAGTAATCAGGCGGCGCAAAAGCGAGTCCCCACACACTACCGAGCAGCAGACACATACCAGCTAGTATCGCTAACCACTTCACCCAAGGCGCAAAAATACGAAAGAACTGCTTGGTACCCACAGTGGTCAAAAAGCCTTGCCAAATGCGTTGCCACAGGCTAGGAGATGAGACATTATTCAGGTTGGGCATGGGAATAAACCTATTGCGCAGCTTATGGCGGCAGGTGCGGCCCATCATGGACACTACTACCTGCTAACCTGCTGGCGTTAAACACTGGATAGAATCTACAAGGGATGTTTTATGTATTTGCTTGGCTATTATAGCAAAATTGCCAGTTTTCACCATGCTGTTAATACAAAGGGGTTTAATAAAACAGCTGACGTACGGTTTAATTAAGCCACGCCATTTTTAAGGTCAACGCAATCACCCACGGCATGACCAAGACTGACACAATACTACCTGCCAATAACAAGGCCAATATAGGCAAACCATTAAGACCGGTGGCGAACAAATCAACCGCACCCGTCGCAAAAATCAATACGGGCAGTTGCATAGGCAACGCAATCAAAGGCACCAGCACCGCGCCATTTTTTAATGACAACGTCAAACTACTAGCAACCGCTGATAGCATCAAGAGCATTGGGCTACCCGTCACGATAGAAGCCATCAGTATCCACGCCTCAAACCAACTGAGTTGGAATAAAGGGACGGCGAGCAAACTTAATGCTGCCACAATACCACTACTAAATATCCAGTGAATCGCTAAGCGAATCAATACCCATAACGGTAGTGACGCTTTGGCGACGACCAATTGCGCCAGTGTGCCATTATCAAGGGCAGGCTTAAACAACCCATCGACCCCCATCACGAGCGATAGCAGAGCGGCGATCCACACAGCGGATACCCCAAGTCGCTGCAATAATGCAGGCTCACTGCCAACCGCTAACGGAAACAAAGTAATAATCACCAAAAACAGGACCAAAGGATACAGCCACTGCACGGCCCCTTGTTGCTTGACTTGCCATTCGCGCCGCCATAACTGCGTAAAGCTAATACCACGCGCTGTGACTTCGAGAGTGTGTGAGCTTTTATTCATCGTTTGTATCGTACTGTCTGTCTGTGACATTATTTATTTTTCCGCTTATGCTCATTGCACTTATATTATAGTCGACACAAAATACCGTGCCTAAACCATGTAATCCGACAAATCGAGCACTTGATTGGCCACACCGACCGCTTGATGACTGGTCATTAGTATCGCCCCACCCGCATTGGCAAAGTCGCGTAGCCTATCTTCCATCCGTGCCACCATATCGACATCAAGAGCGGTAAAAGGCTCGTCAAGTAACCATAACGGTGTTACATCAGGCGTCAATAAATATAACCGCGCCAGAGTGATACGGCGGGTTTGGCCAGCAGATAAATGGCTTGAGCTGAGGGTTTCAAACCCTTGCAACCCCACCCAAGTAAGCGCCTCATTAATGTCAGTAGCACTTGGTGCGAGACCGTATAAATTGAGCAAAAATGTTAGATTTTGTGCAACAGTGAGATTGGGGTGAATGCCCAGTTGATGCGACACATATAACGGCTGAATGGGCAAGGTTGCCGCTCCTTGGTAAACCACCTCACCTGTCAGTACTGGCAGTAGTCCAGCCAGCTGCATCAGTAGCGTCGTCTTACCCGTACCATTTGCACCGATCAGATGACAAATGCTACCAGCAGACAAATGGAGCGTGACCGCTTCACACAGCGGGATTTCACCACGCTGAACCGTCAGCTCATCAAGCACAAGTAAGGGGGTAGCCAAAGCCGTCATCAAAACCTCTCGTTATTTATCAAGCGGCAGTCAATATTCATCACAAACACATACGCTGTTCATGGCATAATACTTTATGCTTACTACAAACACACAGTATAACAAATTGTCGATTACTATGACCTCAAAACCTATGCAGACTTCAAAAGATAGCCAAAACCAAATACCCAAAGTAGATACTGAAAAGGCAGACCTTGCAAACAGCCACTCTCAAGCAAGCTTAGCAGATACAAGCTTAACCATAGACCGCTTGATCGACGCCCAAGTTGCTTTTATGCAGGAGTGGTTACGTAAGCAAGCGGAACCTTTGAGTGTGGAGGCTTGGCAATGGTTTGGCGAGCAGCCGTTAAATAAATATGTAAGCCGCGACCATTTGAAACACTTGGTGAATGACTGGCTACTGAATCAGCCAATCAGTGACGTGGTGCGCACCGATATTCGCGATATTTTGCATACCGTTATTTATCACCCCGTCAATGACAACGTGCCATTGTCTGAGTTGGTCGATGACACGCAGGTTGAAACCCTTGCCAATTATGTAGGTAGCCACGAGCAGCAGCGCAATGTCTTAATCCATACGCTGGTCGGCAATGAAACCTTTGCCGACTTGCTGACACAAACGCTGTACCACGCCATCAATGACTTTATGGAAACCACGCTCGATAAAGCAGGCGGCGTTGGTAAGCTAATGAAACTTGGGCGCAGCTCTTTTGAAAAGGCCACTAACAGAAATCTTGATGAAAAGTTGCAGGCGTATTTGCACCGCAATATTAAGGATTTAGCGCGTAGAGCAGAAACCAATGCGCAAGAACACTTATCAAATGAAGAGGTCGCGCGACTATTGGTCACGGGGTGGGCGCGGATCAAAGAGCAGCCTATCAGCCATCTACAAACTTATTTGCGCGATGACCCTGATAACAGCAGTATCCATCATATTGAAGCCAGTATTCAGCAAAGCTATAACCGCCTGCGCATGTCGCCTTACTTACATAGCCTCGTGGCAGCCAGTATCGATACTTGGTATGGTAATCATCAAGCAGATACTATGGCTACCATCGCCGCAAGCTTACACATTGATGAGCAGGCCATGACGCAACTTAGTACAGCGCTATTGCCTATAGTACAGGATATGCTTGACAGTTCGTGGTTTACGGCACATATTCGTGAGATGCTACAGGCGTTTTATAACCAGCCCGCTATCAAAGAGAGTTTAATGACTAATAGCGAGTAACTGACCGTTTTAAGGTATATCAGTCTTTAATACTATTTATTTGTCAGAACAATATTATGAGCCAACGTAATACACTCAGCTTATGGCAAAAACTCAAACGGTTACTGACTGCCTCAGCGCCGACGTCTGTTGCTGATGGTGGAGATAAGCCACCACAGTTATCATCAAATAACACCGATACGACTCACTCAGACACTGATGGCCAAAAAAATAGTGAGACAGGTAGCGATAATAAAAGCACCTTTGACGGCAATGCCGGGACTGGCTCTGCCACTGATGCTAAAAATAACAGCCAGTCCTTTGAAAGTGACGGCTCTAAGCGTACGGAACATCGCCAGCACAGCGACACCCCCATCGTCGATACCCTAAAACAGTACTTCAGCAGCAAACAGTGGCACTACACTCACTATCGACCCAAAACCAATGACCACCAGCAATCGCATCATTTATCATTAAGGATGCGTCATAAACAACTAAACTGCGGCTACTTGTTTCGCGTTCAAGAGAAAAACAAACTGTTAGCCGTTTATGGGATCTTGCCGTTTTTGATACCAGAGAGTCATCAAAACGCCGCGATGCTACTGATCACGCAAATCAATTACGACATGCTGATCGGCAGTCTAGAAATGGATGTCAATGATGGCGAGATACGCTACAAAAATGCCATCGATGTTGAAGTAGTCGGCATTAATGACGTCACGATTGAACACTTACTACAAAGCGTGATCGCCATGACCACGGTCGCTCATGAGTTATTTTTTAATTTGGTGAATCATCAAGATCCTGCCGAAGATTTACAAACACTGATGTTGGAGCTACGCCAACAGGTAGATTCGCGCACGTTCTTTTTGCCAACTCAGTTCGTTCAATAAAGTCTGGCTTAAAATACGTATCAGCCACTTTTATACTGTCTTATCAACCCCTGACGCATCAGTCTCTTATTGTCCAAACGCTCAAACACCTCTAAAACAGAAGTCTTGTAAAACTATGCTAAAAATTGCCTACTCTGACATTTTTCGTTACTCGGTACCTGAAAAACACCGCTTCCCTATGCAAAAGTACACCATGATTCCTGAGCGTCTAGTGGCAGAAGGTACGATCAGTACCGATAACTTTTTTGCCCCTGACCGCCTAAGTGAAGAGGAGATCTTGTCCACGCATACGGCAGACTACTGGCAGCAACTAAAAACCCAAACGCTACCAAGAAAAGAAGCGCGAGCCATTGGCTTTGAGATGACGCCAGCGCTGGTAGAGCGCGGCCGTTATATTGCCCACGCAACTTATGAATGTGCGCTGTATGCGCAGCAATATGGCGTGGCAATGAATGTCGCGGGCGGTACGCACCATGCCTTTGCCGACCATGGCGAAGGGTTTTGTGTCTTCAATGATGTGTGCATCGCTAGCAATTTGTTACTAAATCGCGGACAGGCGCAAAGGATTTTGATTATTGATTTGGATGTCCATCAAGGCAATGGGAACGCCAGTATCATGGCGGATGAATCGCGCGTTTTTGTCTTTAGTATGCATGGTGGCAAAAACTACCCGTTCCGTAAGCAAAAATCAGACTTAGACATTGAGTTAGATAACGAGACGGGTGATAAGGAATACTTACAGATTTTGACAGGCACACTACCGCGCTTAATCAGTGAATTTGGGCCAGACATGATATTTTATCAATCCGCTGTCGATGTGCTCGCGACGGACAAATTGGGAAAACTGGCACTGACCCTAGACGGTTGCAAAGCCCGTGATGAGTACGTGTTGCGTCAAGCGAAATCTGCCAACATTCCTGTCGCTATCGTGATGGGAGGCGGTTACTCAGAAGACATCGAAGATGTGGTAGAGGCGCATTGCAATACGTTTCGTTTGGCACAGCAGATTTATTTTGGTGAGATGGCGGGTTAGTACGGGGGCTTAACCTCTGACGAATGAATGTATAACGTCATAAGGCAGATTTATATGGCAAAAATATTGATAGGATTGGGCATTGTGCTGGTTATTATCGGGGTGATTTGGCTGTGGTTTCCAAGTGCGTTTTCGTGGCTAGGTAACCTGCCAGGCGATATCAAACACACTTCAGGCAACACGCGGATTTACTTTCCTGTGGTCACCATGATAGTGATCAGTGTCGTTGCGACTATCATATTGAATTTATTTAATCGTTAACTGTCCTTTTAATCGTTAACTGTCTTCTTATGACAAAATCGCCGCCATCCCTTGCCAGCCAACACGGATACCAAGCACGGTTAAAATCAATAAAATAAGCTGACGAAAGCGTGCTTGCGGTAAATAACGGCGCAAACGAATACCGATTAACAGAGTGACGATAGACAGCATACTCAGTAGCGCAATCAGTTGCCATTCGCCATGACTCAGGGCCATGATAGGCTCACGTAAGACGATGATTTGGGCGACTTTGCCCAAAAAGTAGCACAGGTTACCGACTTTGGCGATGGTATTTTTATCATCACTTGCAGACAATAAGTACATCATCAGTATGGTCGACATGGCATTGGTCGCCCCGCCAACGACGCCCGCGCTAAAGCCAACGATAACTAGCACAGGTTTGGTATCAGGTAAGCGAATCTGCTTACCCAGTAAGCTGCTCATCACATAAAAACCAATGACCGCAGCCAATACCAAGAGGATATAAGCGCTATCTACCCATAACAATAGCTTGGCGCCCAAAACACTACCGAGTAAGCTGGTTAAAGCAAGCAACCAATAGCGTCTGCCGTAATAAGTGAAGTTTTGCCAAATCGTGCGACCGCCACCCGCCAGCCATGTCATCACATTGAGTAATATTGATGGAAAAATGACTAAGACAATGGCATGCGGTAGCGGATACATGCTGACAAGCGCGGTGGTCGTCACCAAGGTCACACCCAGTCCGCTAATGCCATGCAGCAGTGACGCCAGCGCAAAGATCGCAAGTAACAATAACGTCTGTGTGCTATCGCTACCGGCTAGGTCGGTCATGTTTTTCGCACCATTCTAGGCTGACGGCCTATATCCATAACGACACAACTAGCCATTTTGACGATGCCAGATTGTCTCACCAATGATGCTAGCCAATTGCTCAGCAATCTTATCCTTGCTGGTTTTTTCCAGTGTGATCGCCTCACGCTCGTAACGCTCAGAGAAAAACACTTGCATGGCGTTGTCATTACTGGCAAAACCAATGTCTTTGCGCGAAACGTCATTACAAGCAATCAAGTCTAAGTTTTTAGATGCAAGTTTACCACGAGCATAGTGCTCGACGTCTTGCGTCTCTGCGGCAAATCCAACGACAAATAGGGCGGGATGAGCAAGCGAAATAGTCGCCAAAATATCGGGGTTTTTGACCAAACTGAGCGTCATAGACTCTTGCGTTTTTTTGATTTTTTGGGGGGCTGCCTCTTCGGTGCGATAGTCAGCCACGGCTGCCGTCGCAATAAATATATCAGCGGCACGCGTGTTATCATCGGTGACAGCTGCATGATGTCTATGTTGCTCTTTATGCTCATCGTTTTGCTGCTCATAATGATTGTCACCGCAATCACAGTCACCATGATGATGTTCATGGTCGTGAGCATGATCGTGCGCCTCTTCAGACAAGAGCGATAGCGCGCTATGTGTGCCATCCACGCATTGCTGTGCCGCGAGCAACATCTCTTTGGCAGACAACACGTCGATGCGTGTGACATTAAGTGGTGTAGGTAGGGTTACTTTACCGCCAGCAATTAAAACAACCTCTGCCCCTGCCGCCACACAAGCGCGCGCTAACGCGAAGCCCATTTTTCCAGTCGAGTGATTGGACAAATAGCGCACGGGATCAATGGCTTCAACTGTCGCGCCTGCGGTAATGACGACCCTTTTTCCTGCCAGCAGTTGCGGCGTGGTTTGCATGGCATTAAATAACAGTATCTCGGCCAATAGTTGCTCAGGCTCCGGTAGTCGCCCCGCGCCCACATCACCACAGGCTTGCTCACCACTTGCAGGCTGGATAATCTGATAATTCATATCACGCAAGGTTTGGACGTTCAGATTCACCGCTGGATGCGCCCACATCTGCTGATTCATCGCGGGTGCAATAACAACGGGGGCCGCCGTGGCTAGGCAAACGGTGGTCAATAAGTCATCTGCCATCCCCATCGCGAGTCGGGCGAGCGTATTGGCGGATGCGGGCGCAATAACGATTAAATCTGCCCATTTAGCCAGTTCAATATGCCCCATTCCTGCTTCAGCTTGCTCATCGAGTAGTGAGATATGCACCTCATTACCAGTCAAGGCTTGCAACGTCAAAGGGGTGATAAATGCTTGGGCGCCTGTGGTCATAATGACGCGCACATCAAAGCCCGCCTTGATTAACAAGCGGGCAAAAGTAGCAGATTTATAAGCGGCGATACCGCCAGTGATAGCAAGCACGATATTGGACATAAGCATGGCATCAATAAAAAAGGTGAAAGATAAAATTGCGCTTATAGTAACAATTATGAGATAAATTGGGTAAGATTTTCTATATTTAACGGCGGTATTTGCCAGCAATTCCTAATCAAGGAGCGACAATGGCCATTAAAGACTGGCATGAAGACGACCGACCACGTGAAAAACTACTGAGATTTGGGGCAGCCCATCTGACCGATGCAGAAATTTTGGCGATATTTTTACGCACAGGTACCCAGTCGCAATCAGCAATTGAGCTGGCTCGTCATCTCATTGAGCAATTTGGCAGCTTGGCAGAGCTTTTGGCTGCCCCGCAGGACATTGTTCTGTCTTGTCATGGTATCGGCCCTGCTAAATACTCGCAGATATTAGCATCGCTTGAGATGGGGACACGCTATTTAGACAGTAAGCTCAAAACCGGTCAGGCACTGGGACGCTCACAAGTGGTTAAAGACTATATCAGTACGCAACTGCGCGGTGAGCATCGCGAGGTCTTTGCTGTGCTCTGTTTGGACAACGCGCTCACTCTTTTAAACTTTGAGATACTGTTTACAGGCGGTATCTCATCGTGCTCAGTCTGTGTGAAGCACGTACTACGCCACGCTTTGAGTCACGCAGCCAGCCAGCTAATTGTCGCTCACAACCACCCACACACCGATGCTCAGCCCTCCACTGCAGACAATATATTGACCGGCGAGCTAAAAAAGGCCTGTAATTTATTAGACATCACGCTTATCGATCATATTATCGTCGGACGTAATGAAACGTTGTCTTATGCCGAAAGCGGCTTGGCACCTTTTAATTAGGGCATCTTGATACATATTGTCGACACAGCGTAGCACTTTAGCTCTTGATAGTCACCGACAACTGTTTCATATTATTAGCCAGTTTTGTCTTTTATGGAGCCGGTTTTTATTCGCCCTTTATCAGTACAACGGTAGCAGGCAATGTAAACCTGTAAAATCAGTTGTATAAAGTGCTATAACATTAACAGCGATATCTGTTTTAACTTGGTCATAAGACACTCAAACGTCAGAAAAAAAACAACTATATTTGTCCAAAATTTTTTATTCATACATGTTTACGCTTTTGGTTCAGCGTTATAAAGGAGATAGTCATGGCAGTTGGCTTATTTATTTTGGCAGTCATCATTCAATTAGCCATGGTCTTGGCCATCTTTTTGTTGTCCTTGTCACGCGTCACTGGCAGCATTGTCGCCCTTATTACCGTCATCGTAACCGCGATCATCAGTCCTTGGTCACTCATTTTAGGCATACCCATCGCCCTACTCTGTTTGGTTCTACTCATCGCCCCTCTACGCCAATCCTTAATTACCAAGCCTGTTTATAAGGCTCTAGGCGGCGCTATGCCTAGTATGAGCGACACTGAGCGTGAGGCGCTTGATGCTGGAACCAGCTGGTGGGAAAAAGAGCTGTTTATGGGGGCCCCAAACTGGGATACCTTTGCCAAATACCCTTATCCAGAACTGTCAGCAGAAGAGCAAAGCTTTATTGATAACGAAGTAGAAACGCTCTGTGCCATGCTCGATGAGTGGAAGATCCAGCATAAAGATAAAGAGCTGTCACCTGAAGCGTGGCAATTTATCAAAAGCAATGGCTTTTTGGGCTTAATCATCCCAAAAGAGTTTGGTGGCCTAGAATTTAGCTCTTATGCGCAAAGCCGTGTCATGAGTAAGATCGCGTCGCGCTCACCGACTGCCGCTGTGACTTGTATGGTACCAAACTCACTCGGCCCTGGTGAGCTTTTGATGCACTATGGTACGGATGAGCAGAAACAACGTTGGTTGCCGGGTTTGGCAAAAGGCGATGAAGTTCCTTGCTTTGGTTTGACAGGCCCTGAAGCGGGTTCTGATGCAGGCGCCATTCCTGACACAGGCGTGGTCTGCTACGGCATGCATGAAGGCGAGCAAGTGCTTGGTCTACGTATGAACTTCTCCAAGCGTTGGATTACCTTAGCACCTATTGCCACTGTGGTTGGTCTGGCCTTTAAAATGCACGATCCAGAAGGTCTGCTGGGTAACCCTCAAAAGAGCGACTATGGCATCACCTGTGCGCTGGTTCCTGCCAGCCACAAAGGCGTTATTATAGGCCCACGTCACAATCCTATCGGCTCACCATTTATGAATGGTACCGTCGATGGTAAAGACGTCTTTATCCCCTTAGATTACATCATCGGCGGCGTTGAAAATGCAGGTCGCGGTTGGCGCATGCTGATGGAATGCCTAGGCGTTGGCCGTGGTATCTCCTTACCTGCGCTATCCACCTCAGCCAGTGAAATGACGTATTTGTCTGTCGGGGCTTTTGCTAAAGTGCGCGAACAGTTTAAAATTTCGGTTGGTAAGTTCGAAGGCGTACAGGATGCCACCAGCCGTATGGCCAGTAACACTTATATGCTAGAAGCGTTCCGTCATCTGGTTACTTGCGGGCTAAACCAAGGGGGTACGCCATCGGTGATGACCGCAATGGCTAAGTACTATGCGACTGAAACCATGCGCAGTGTGGTCAATGATGGGATGGATGTCGTTGGTGGTCGTGCTGTACAGATGGGTCCACGTAACTTCTTGGCGACGCCTTATCAAGCCATTCCGGTGTCTATCACCGTTGAGGGCGCCAATATCTTGACACGCTCACTGATGATCTTTGGACAAGGGGCCATGCGTTGCCACCCTTACCTATTTGATGAGCTGCAATTGCTACAAAGTGACGACAAAGCAAGTGCCACTAAGAAATTCGATACGCTCTTTTTTAAACATTTGGGCTATACCTTTAACCGCGGGGCAAAAGCCTTTGTCGCAGGGTATGTCGGTGGCAGTAATCACGCACCGAGTTTTGCGGATGGCTTTACCCGTCCCTACTATAAGCATATCAATCGCTTAAGTGCGAGTTTTGCTTTGACAGCCGATATGGCGTTAGGGTTACTGGCCGGTGATTTAAAACGTAAAGAGATGCTCTCTGGTCGCTTAGCCGACATTCATGGTCATTTATTTATTAGCACTGCTATTTTGCAGTTTTATGAGTATGGCACTAAGTCAGACGCTGAGCGCTTGCATGCCGAAGTGGCGCTACAAAATAGCTTTTATACGATTCAAGAAGCCTTTTTGTCACTCTTTGCCAACTTCCCAAATCGCATGGCAGCCAGCTTGGTCAGCTTTGTGACTTTCCCAAGTGGTCGTATCTTTACGCCGCCAGACGATGAGCTAAAACGCAAACTGGGTGATACCTTCATGGATGATTTTGCGGCCAACCCATTCCGTGACTATCTCAAAACCATGGTTTATTACAATACCGAAGCAGACGATGTCACGGGGCGCATGGAGCATGCCTATCAAACACTGCTCGATATAGAACCTTTATGGCAGAAGTTTAAAAAAGCGGAGCATAAAGACAGCTTTGAAGGCCTTACGTTTGAAGATCACGTGGTCTATGCCAGCCAAAACGGTGACATTACCGAAGAAGAAGCGGAAGTGCTCATTCAATACAATGCTTTGCGCTTTGATTCTCTATTGACCGATGTGTTCGACAAGCATCTATCGCAAGCACAAGAACGTGATAATCCACACAGCCTCGATAACGCAGTACAACAACTGACGGACTATGCGCAGCTAAAAAATGAGGCGCAAGCCAGAAACGGGATTGCGACGACTGATGGGAGCGCATCTGATAACATGGCTGCCACTGCCACTAATGATGAGACTGGTGACGCTAACCCCAATCACGGTTATGAGAGTGATGGTGATGTAGAAATGGTCTCTGAGCAAGATACGGCTCAAGAAGTGCGCACCCAGACCGACTTTGTTGACGCCAATCCTGATGCCGAAGCGCTTGACCATCGTCATCGTGACGCAGAGTCACACTTAAATGAACGCATGAGTAACAACCACAGTCTACATAGATCTAGCGCCGATAATCCTGAACACTTAGACCATACAGAAAGACCTGAAAACGTAGAGGTGACTCAAGACACAGTAGAAAGATCTTCTACCAGTGATAGCAAGTGGCATGATGGTCTACGTCGTGATGAAAATGATAAGGTATAAAAAAGTATAGAGAAAAATAGGATTTACATAAGATGCTGATAATGATGACTTTTAAACACGCTACACATTTTATGTAGTACCTTCTTATAATTCAGCTTAAAAAGACTGTCCAGTTTGGGCGGTCTTTTTTTATAAACGACCATTTTTAATGATCCATGCTAATAATATTTAGTGCCATTTGTCCGCTCTTTACCACTAAAAAATGTCGCACAAACAGCTTAATTAGTGACCTCATTTCATCTAAATTATAAAAAAACGTTGCAGTCTCCTTAACAATTATTTTATATTGTGCGAGAAATTGACATAAAATGACAGACAAAAAATTTACAGACGTAACAAAATCAGGTATAGAGCCCGCAATGATTGATGTATTGAGCTCGTACCCGACCTGACACTAGGCGTTGCGTACAAAAGGATAGAAGTTATGTGGAAAAATTTGGGACTGACGGGCAAAATTATTGTTGCCATGGTACTCGGTATCATACTGGGTTTATTTATAAACTATTCAGGACTAAACGCTGAAGGCGGTTTTGTTAGTACCTATATTACGAACGGGTTTTTCGCGATTATTGGCAAACTGTTCGTTAACTCACTAAAAATGTTGGTTGTTCCGTTAGTACTTATCTCGCTGATTTGCGGGGTTTGCGGTATTGGTGATATTCGCTTGCTTGGGCGTATTGGTACCAAGACCTTTCTCATCTATATGATGACAACCGCGTTGGCGATTGCCACTGCGATTGGCCTTGGTATTTTATTTGGTATCGGTAAAGGTATGGATATCGAAACGGAAGCTGCGTTCGAAGCCAAGTCTGCGCCGCCCCTACTAGATGTTTTCTCCAATATCATTCCATCTAATCCCATCAGCGCGATGGCGAATGGTGACATGCTATCGATTATTTTCTTTGCGATCTTAATCGGTATCAGTATTTTGATGGTTGGTAAGCCTGCCAAAGGGTTGGTACAGAGTTTAGAGCTTATTAATGAAGTCATCCTAAAAATGGTGACCATCATTATGAACTTAGCACCATATGGTGTCTTTGCTCTCTTAACCAAGGCAATGGCGGAGCTTGGTTTAGACCTTATTTGGTCATTACTTGGTTACGTTGCAGTGCTGATTGGCTCACTGGCTTTCCACTTTTTCATTACCATGATGATTGTCCTCAAGCTGTTTTCAGGCTTGTCCATCAAGACGTTTTTGGCAAAAATGCGTGAAGTGCAGATTTTTGCATTCAGTACTTCAAGCTCTAACGCTACGATTCCTATTACCTTGCGTACTGTCACCAAGCGTATGGGGGTCAATAACTCAGTTGCTTCGTTTACCGTTCCGTTTGGTGCGACCATCAACATGGATGGTACCGCCATCATGCAAGGGACGGCGACCATTTTCATTGCCAATATTTATGGTGTTGATTTGGGCGTGACCGAATATCTAACCGTTATCCTTATGTCGGTACTGGCCTCTGTCGGTACCGCTGGTGTCCCTGGTGTTGGTCTGATTATGTTGTCTATGGTGTTTGCCCAAGTCGGTCTGCCTATCGAAGGTATCGGTCTGATCTTAGGCGTGGATCGTATCCTTGATATGTTGCGTACCGCGGTGAACGTTGGTGGTGATGCGGCAGTGACAGCCATTGTGGCAAAATCAGAAAATAAAATGGATACAGCGATTTATAACGATCCTGATGCAGGTGCCAAAGACGTATTTGACGGCCATATCGATGAAGATAATGAGCGCGAGTTCTCTAACGTCTTTAGTGATGGCATCATGGGTAGTGAATACGATGATGTCGATCGCCATCGCTAGTCATGCATACTGAATAAAGAGTGGCCTAAAAAAACCTCAGTCAGATTGACTGAGGTTTTTTTATGTCTGAGCTATCAGCTAAACACGTTTGATTTAGCCAAGCACGTACTTGGTAATCATCGCTAGGCAAACCAGCACAATCATCGGACGTATCAGCTTACTTCCCCCTTTGACGACCATGTGTGAGCCAAAATACGCCCCTATCGTTTGCCCAACCATCATCGCCAGTCCCACTTTCCACAAGACATTGCCCCCTAAGATAAAAAATATCAACGAGCCAATGTTAGTAGATAGGTTTAGCACCTTAGCAGCACCTGTCGCTTCGATAATCTGACGCCCGCGCAACGCAACATTGCCGAGTGCAAAGAACATCCCTGTCCCTGGGCCAATGTAACCATCATAAAAGCCGATTAATGGCGCAACCACCTTTTGCCATTTGCCTTCTGAGATGCGCGGGGCGGCCTCTACTTCACCAAGTTTAGGCGCAAACAACGTATAGATACCAATAGCCGCAATCAAAAATGGTATCAGCTTTTCAAGGAGATCTGGCGGTGACATCTGTACGGCGATCGTACCGATAACCGAACCGATAAAAGCGCCAATAATAGCCACCTTTATACGCTGCGGCTTAATCACACCTTTTCTAATCATCGTAATGGACGCGGCTAGTGCACCTGAAGCCGCTTGTAGCTTATTGGTGCCAAGCGTGAGCACGGGTGGAATGTTGGCCAGCAGCATGGCAGGTATGGTCAACAAGCCGCCACCACCAGCGATGGCATCGATAAAGCCTGCCAATGCTGCCACCATGGTAAGCAGTACGATGATCTCTAAAGAGAGGGATATGTCCATGACGCTGACCTTCAAAAGTTATGATAAATAAGGAAAAATCTCTAGAGTACTCGGTTGAGAATGTCACTATTGATGAGGCAATAGTACGGCTGATACGCCCAGAGAGCTAACCGAGCGGTATATAACGTCGCTCATTATAAAGATAAAACCATAAAAAAAACCAAAAACGTAACAAAGTCTGCTAGATTTGTCTAATGGCTTGCTAAAACGCGCCCTAAGCGACTGTTGAACAAAAAAATAACGACTTACAACAGCTTTGCCTGCGGTCGCACTTTTATAATAGTCCTATTCTTGAGATAACAAGGTGAGCTTGTGACCTTGGGTTGATGTATTTTGTTGTCTATATTAATAAGAGTGTGAGAAACTGTTCCTGTCTATCTGCGACATCAGTATAAGTAGCCGCGTAGATATTTGAGTTAATTTAATAAATTGTATGAGCAAATGAGGATGATATGGCAATACGAAGGATTAAGGCATTTTTTGAGTTTGAGGCAGCAGGCGGTATTGTCTTAGCACTGGCCGCCGTTGCTGCAATGATCATTGCCAACTCCCCTCTTAATGTGTGGTACGAAGGCTTTATCCACGCACCTGTTGCCATTCAAATCGGTAACTTCGCCATTGCCAAAGACGCTCACCACTGGATCAATGATGGTCTGATGGCTGTTTTCTTTTTCTTAGTTGGACTAGAGCTTAAGCGTGAAGTGCTAATCGGCGAGCTGTCCAACGTCAAGCAAATAATACTACCAGCTGGCGCGGCGTTGGGCGGTATGATTATGCCAGCGATTGTCTACCTGCTCTTTAATTATAATGAGCCTGAGTTTTGGAAGGGTTGGGCCATTCCAGCAGCGACTGACATCGCCTTTGCACTTGGTATCTTGAGCCTACTAGGTAACCGCGTTCCCAACTCCTTAAAAGTATTCTTAGTATCCATTGCTATTTTTGATGATATTGGCGCGATTTTGATCATTGCCTTGTTTTATACCAGTGAGTTATCACTAGAGTCATTAGCAGTGGCGGGACTGTGTCTGCCGTTTTTATATCTTCTCAATCGCCGCAACGTTACCAGCATCACGCCTTATCTGCTCATTGGTGTCATCATGTGGATTGCGGTACTCAAATCCGGTATCCACGCCACCTTAGCAGGGGTAGTGTTGGCGCTATTTATTCCGATGTTTGACCGTACGGATCCTGAGCACTCGCCACTTGAAGAGTTGGAACACGACCTACACAACACCGTGGCATTTGGTATATTGCCAATATTCGCGTTTGCCAACTCGGGTATATCACTCGAAGGTGCAGGTGTGGCGGAGCTATTCCATTCGGTACCACTTGGGATTGCCGCGGGTCTGTTTATCGGTAAGCAGCTGGGCGTTATGATCATGTGCTGGTTGATATTTAAGCTTGGTATCTCAACCATGCCCAGCGGTATGAATTATAAACAGATATATGGTGCAGCCTTATTATGCGGCGTCGGCTTTACCATGAGCTTGTTTATTGGCGGTTTGGCATTTGCTGGTGACACAACACTGTTCGATGAGCGCTTAGGTATTATCATGGGTTCAATCGTCTCTGGTATCGCCGGTTACCTCATGCTTAAAGTCAGCCTAAAAGACAATATCAGTGGTACGTCAGTCGATTTGACTCGTCCACACTAAGCGTACAATGAGCTACTTGCCAGCGTATCAATGGCTAAGTAGCTCTTTGTTTTATAATACAAGAGGATAAAGGCTGTTTGATAAATAAGAGTACTTGATAAACATGGCTACTTGATAAACATGGATCAGAATAACATCATGCCCAAAAGTATCGACCCTGATCATCAGCACCATCAATCGATAGATGCCTATCAGCGTCATGGTCGTACCACCGCTATTGACGACCATAGCGACCTGCAAGTGCTAAAGCGAATCAAACGTTATTTATTACCAAAAGATTTTGTCATCTCTCAAGAGTTGTTAAATGAGATGGTCGCCGGTTATGATATTGGCGACCCGCTGGCAGATGCTTTGGCGGCTGAGGGCGTTCGTTTTGCAAAACCCTTACAACAAATTATTATTAACAACGACTCCAATCACAACCTCAAAAACACCCCCTCTTTTTGCGCGTTAACCGAGCAGTTTGGCAGTCATCCTGATTGGTTCGATCCTAAGCTTGCCCAGATCGGCGCAGTCGCCTATCGACGCTATCCGTTGATGCTGATTTGGCTCTTGCGTAACGTCGCCCTGATGGCAGGGTATAGTATTCCTGCCCTCTCGCTGCCATTGATTCAAACTGGCGCTTTGATGCATGATGCCTTGCCGCGCCTGATGCGTACTTATGCTTATATCTTAGCTGTCTCTGAGCACCCTCAATCAAATATGAGCACGCGCCATGGACGCAAACCTATCGAGCAAGTATTGGCCATTGGCTCTGAAGGCTGGCGTCAGTCTATCAAGGTGCGGCAAATTCACACCTTAGTGCGTCAAAACCTCCTCAACGGGAAAGGCAATGCGGCCAAAGACGTCGTAGCAGAGGCAGATCAGCACCACAATCCTGATGGCAGCTGGAACACGGCCTATTGGGGTGTACCGATTAACCAGACTGATATGATTGCCACCCATTTGCAGTTTTCGTTGCTGATCATGCGCGGCCTACGACTACTGGGTGCGCGCATTAGCAAGGAGGAAGCCGAAGGTATTCTGCATTTGTGGAATCTTGCTAGCTATTGGATGGGCGTTGATCTACAACGCTTACCAAAGAATGAAGCGGCATGTTGGGAGTGGCTATATACGTATCTATCCATTCAGCAGCTTGACTTTAAGATGGGACAACCACTGGCAAAAGCCTTGCATGACTTACCGCGTCAGCTTATGGGCGAGGACAATCGCCGAGGGCGCTTCGTTGAGATGGTCAATGCCAGCGTGACGCGTACTTTGGTCGGTGATGACATTGGTGATGGCTTGGATTTACCAAAATCAAAGATACGGTTTGGCGTACTGTCTTCCGTGCCCATCTTGTTTGCGCTTGATACTGCCCGGCAGCACAATCAAAGTATTGATAAAAAATTAGAAGCGTTTCGCGCCAAACGCCAAGACAATATGAACTGGTGGCTAAAGAAAAACGATGAGTATTATAAGTAAAAGCACAGTGCTGTGAGTATAAGCAAAAGAGTACCGTGCTGTAGGATGATGTTTTAAAGCTTCTGTCGGCAACGGCACAGCACACAAGAAAACTTATACCAGCAGAACGCCTTTTTTGGTCCCTACTTTCATTTGGAGGGACTATCACTCCGAAAATTATTATGAATAAATAGAGTATTCTTAGGCATTATCCATAGCATCCACAGTCATTATCATAACGCCACACTAGGCAGGCGTGTTCATGGCTTGGCATGATCGACTATCAGTCTATATTCTCTAAAGACGGGTATTTTGTATACGGTAATACCATTCAAGCTGCCGATCAAAGCCAGTTTCTAATAAGCTTGCAATGACTCGTCCTGTTAGACCCCATACCGTCTCGCCATCCACTTGCCAGCTGGGCGTGAGCAGGGTCGCAGTCTGGTCTTGCATCGTGTATTCTACCGCATACTCTACCGTAGGCTGAGTGAGCAAAGACTCAAAATCTGCCCAAAATATGCGTGAGATTTCTCCTAGTTCGGGCACCAATATCAAATCTGGCGCAATGAGTGCCACAATTGGGCGTACACTCATGCCACTTTTGGAGGTTTGTATGGGCAATTGACCAAGCAATTGGACTTTGTTGGGTGGGAGCGCCGTCTCTTCGCAGGCTTCGCGCAGCGCTGTGATGACATTATTACCATCACTTATCTCATACTTACCCCCTGCACAAGACACCTCATCAGCATGGCTATTCATATGCGCAGCACGGCGCGTCAGGAGCAGCTTCGGGTGGCGTTCATGAGTAATCGCCACCAATACCGACGCGTCTGCAATCGGTGTTTGATATAAGCTGTCTAAGATGCGCGCACTATGCGATGTGTGGTGGGCGTCATATAACGCTGGGCTGGTCACGGCATTTAACGTCTCGTGCTGTACTCGCTCAGCCAGTTTTCTGAGCGTAGGATAACGAATAAACGTGGGCACAGCGACTGATAATTCATCAAAACTTATAGATTGCGGTGGGAGTAGCATTATAATTGCCCTGTATTTTTATCCGTGTTTAACCTCGTTACGATAAACTATCTATCACCTAAACCTCAAAAATAAAACATATCATGGTCAAGTAGTTAAGGTTATTGAATACTATTTAGGAAGTGCTAGTGGATAACATTTTCTCATTCAATAAAATGCAGAGCAGAATCGATGACTGCTCGCAAAGATTGCCTCGCTATTGGTCATCAGTATTTGCGCCTACTCAAGCCTAGCGCAAACCGGCGATGACTGCATATACTTTCTGTGACTGAGTTGCTCTGCCTGTTGTACGCGCCCTTATCTGACAAAAATACCAAACACTAATATCGTAAAAATGTGCTGTTTTTGTCATCCATGTCAGTACGGTGAGAATTTGTGTTATCTTAAGCTTAAAGCCAGTTATTTGTCAGATAAAAGCCTGATAAGCTAACGTCTCACTCTTCTTATAGAACTTATATAAATAGAAGAAGCATTATAACGCTTAAAATAACCACATCACTTTTTCTCATTACATAAGGCAGTTGATATGCGCTATTGTCTACAATGCGGTCATGAAGCAGAACGCAAAATACCAGCCACAGATAATATACCGCGATTGGTATGTCCAAATTGCCACTACATCCATTATGAAAATCCAAAAGTGATTTGTGGCTCACTTGTCGTCCATAAAAACCGTGTGCTCCTGTGTCGGCGTGCCATTGAGCCACAATACGGCTTATGGACCCTGCCTGCCGGTTTTATGGAGAATGGTGAAACCATGGCAGAAGGCGCAGCGCGTGAGAGCTATGAAGAAGCAGAGGCGGTCGTTATCAATCCTCACCTCTACTGCCTGTATGACATTCCTGATATCGGTCAAATCTATAGTATCTACCTAACCGAGCTAAAAGACGGGGCTTACGGTATTGGCTCTGAAAGTCTGGACTGTGCTTTATTCACAGAAGAAGACATTCCTTGGGATAATATTGCCTTTGAAGCCGTGCGCCGCACCTTAAAAAGCTATTTTGAAGACCGTCAGCAGTTCGACAGTTTAGATAAGTTCCCCATTCATCAAGACTACATCGGCAAAGATCAAAGCATCAAACGCTATTAACATCGTACTATAAGTACAAAATACCTTACAAAAGTCGTTGGTAAAAGCCATTCATAAGAATTATGCTACATGCTTAGTGTTGTCTCTTAGAATGGTTTTTTTATTGCCTGACGTTAACGGCTCAATCTGACTTGTGAGAATATCATGCTGACTTTGTTGCAACGCGCCTTACCGCTGTTACCGCTGACCATCGCCGTGACACTGACCAGTATCAGTACCATAAGCCATGCAGATGACTCACGTCTCACTGCCAAAGAGTCAGACCCAAAAACGCTTGGGTGGATGCAAGGCTTTCCGCCACCAGCTGATAAGCTGATAGCGCAGCCATCCTCTGATTTTTTTAGTTTTCCAAAGCTACGCTGGACAGTCTGTCATATCCGTGAGCTGATGCCGACCACCGAAGTCAGTCGCGGTATCGGTGCGCCGTCCAAGCTCAGCTATGAACTGGATAAAAACATCGATACCATCCCCTTTATCCCCACTGGTAGTAATCGCCCAATGACATGGCGACAATCATTAGATGCCAACTATACAGATGGTATTATGATCCTGCATCACGGCAAGGTGGTGTATGAGCGCCAAAATGGTTGCCTCAATGAGCTTGGGAAACATGCAGCGATGTCGATGACCAAATCCATGACGGGCTTACTGGCAGAAATCCTCGTAACCGAAGGCAAGCTTGACGATAAAATGTTGGTTGCCTCTATCATTCCTGAGCTGGCGAACAGCGGCTTTGGTGATGCAACCGTGCGCCAAGTCATGGATATGACGACAGCGCTGGACTATAGCGAGGACTACGCCGATCCCAATGCTGATATTTGGCAGTACTCAGAAGCCGCCAGTCCGCTACCAAAGCCTAAGGACTATACCGGTCCTAATGGCTATTTTGAATACCTACAAACGGTTCAGAAAAAAGGCGAGCATGGTGCCGCCTTTAGTTATCAGACCATCAACAGCGACACGCTTGGCTGGATCATTGCGCGTACCACTGGCAAAGCAGTCGATGACTTACTCTCTGAGCGCATCTGGCAAAAAATCGGCGCAGAGCAAAGCGCCTACATGACCGTTGATGCTAAAGGTACGCCATTTGCCGGCGGTGGTATCAGTGCAGGCTTACACGATATGGCACGCATTGGTAGCCTCATGCTAAATAAAGGCGTCATTAATGGCAAACGCTTGTTCCCAGCAGCGGTGGTAGACAAAATCGCAGCTGGCGGTGACAAAGCTGCCTTTGCCAAAGCCGACTATAAACAGCTCAAAAACGGCAGTTATAAAAGCATGTGGTGGTCATATGATAATCCCGCCCCCGTCTATTCGGCTCGCGGTGTCCATGGCCAAAGGATTTATGTGGACCCAGCGGCCGACATGGTCATCGTCCGTTTTGCCTCGCATCCTGACGCCAGCAATGGCAAAAATGATCCGACATCAATACCTGCCTTTCAAGCCGTCGCAAATTATCTGATAACAAAGTAACGGCTTAAAAGTGAACAATAAAAAATCACGATGAAAAATAAAAACCGCCGCTTTCACTATTTATCTTGAAAGCGGCGGTTTTTTATACCACACAAATCAACGTGGATTTTTAGCTTTTAATTTTGCACACGTTAAAGCCAAGCTCTTTTACCTGAGCTTCTTTGTCATATGGCGCTAAGACCGCACGCACGTGCTTTTGCCCTTGTAAGTATTGCTTGGCAACACGCTGTAAATCAGCAACGGTCACCGCCAAGATTGCTGCCCGCATTTTACGCTGCCAGTCTGCCCCGCGATGATGCAAGTTGGCAAAGCACGCTTTGATCGCCTCACCCGCTGGAGAGCCAGGCTTATCCATACCTGAAATAATACCTAAGATAGCTTCTTCTAACTGCTCATCCGTTTGCGGCTCATTTAACAACCATTCAATACTGGCATCGAAGTGAGCAAAGGTCTCAGCACACTGTGGGTCACGGTAGCTAAAGAATTTAAAGGCACAAGCATTGGCATCGTAACCGGCGCCGCCACCATAAGCACCGCCGCGCTCACGAATGGCACTGTGTAAGTAACCATTGCGCAAATAAGGCGCTAATACCATCAAGGCAGCGGTATCAGGATGATCAGCCGCTGGCACTGTATAAGCGCTGGCGTTATGGTAAACGTTGGTCGGCACAAGCCATGCCAAATCTTCAACCGCTACTGACTCACCCTCAACATCATTTAGGTGTAAGTCTGCAAACTCGCTTGGTATATTTGCGTCAATGGCATTATCAGTGTTGGTTAACTTCTCTGCCAGCGCTGGGGCACGACTGTCTTGCCAGCTCTCCACAATTAAGTCACTCAAACGCTCGCTTTGCTCAGCCTCACAGATAATCACAGCGTGTTTCGGCAGACTAATGAGACGCTGATGCAGATCCATCAAGCCTGTCGCAAGCTTATCCCATTGTGCATCGTCAGTACTGGCATGGGTTAAGAAATCTTTCAACGCATTGAGTGCCGGAAGTCCGCTACGTACATACTCTAACTGTGCTTGACGACTCATGCCGCGACTGGCCGTTTGCATGGCATAAGAATGCCCTGAGCCCGCAAGGTTAGATTGCCAGCCCGCTTGGCGCTGCTGCAAAATCTCTTTAATACGGTCATGCTCAGTAAAGACACTGTGCTCCATGACTTCTTTTAGCAGATCAATCGCTTCAGGTTTGCGGTTCAGCGCCCGCGTTGCCACCACAAAATAGCTGCTAATAGACTGGCTGTCATCGACATTGGTACGTTGGCTGATACGCGCTGTCACGCCTGACGAGTGCGCCGCTTGCTTGGCTTGCATTTCATGCGCGCTGAGTGAGTCGGTACCAAGCTCTGACAACAAGCTTAAATAAATGGGCAGTAATGGGTGATTAATGACGTCATTCACTGGTAACTGATCGTTGTTAACCTCACCAATTGCATCGGTCAATGGGACGATGACTTGATAATAGTAGATACCATTGGTGCCTGCTTCATACTCAAACAAGGTGCTGTCTTGACCACTTAAGCGCACCGTTTTTTGCGAGCCTTGTTTAAAGCTAATGTCCGTTGGTACATCTTCTAAACCCACTTTTGGTAACAAGCTTAGATCATCAGGGGCAGCTTGGCGCGCCGCCAAATCCAAAGCCTGCTTATGCAAGATATCTTTATCATCAGCGGTCAAATCCATCGCGATGGTATCAAGGCGAGTCTGCTCTGCTGCGGCCAATCGCGCTGATTTTTCACTGTCTGGTGTCAATGTGACACGGACGCGGTGGTTGTTTTCAAGCAAATGCGTTTTGATTAAATTGGGCAGCCATTGCGGATCGACGACCTGCTCACGCAACCATTGTAGATGCTCATCAACTTCCCAGACGTCGATAGGATTGCCATCATGAATAGCCGTACTAAAGCCCTCTAGCATTAAATTTAGACCATAAGGAACACTATCGCCGCCGATATGGCGTTGATCAATCTCTATCTGATGCAAGATGGTTTCAATCGTTTCATCATCAATTGGTGCGCTGGCAACGTCAGCAAGCAAGTCTATGATGCCCTGCTCGACCGCTTCGGCGTGCTCAGGATTAGAGCCACGTAGGCCGGTATAAAAAACCATTTCATAATGACTGTCATCGAGTCCTAGCAGTGGACTTGGCGCTTTACCCAGCGGATGACTGTCAAGATAAGCACGCAGCGGTGAACCAGCATGTTCAACCAAAACGCCTTCTAACAGGCGCAATGCTAAGCGCTGCTTGGGATCGGTAATAGACGGCAGCAGCCAAGCGACGACATGGTGGGTTTGATCGGGACCGGCTTCGTCAGCGGTATAAGTGTCGGTTGCGCTAATCGGTGCAGACAAACGCTTTTCAGGACGCGACACGTGTTTTTTGCCTGCTTCAAACTGGATTAAAGCATCTTCATGAATCTTCGCCTGCGTCTCAGCGACGGGGATATTACCAAAGCTCATAATCACGCTGTTTGAGGGATGATAATGGCTTTGATGAAACGCTACCAACTCAGGGTGCGTCAAGTCGGGAATATCCGCAGGATCACCGCCCGAATTATAATGATAGGTGGTCGTTGGAAACACATGGTGGGCAACCGCGTGATATAGCTGATCAATCTCACCGCTCATCGCGCCTTTCATCTCGTTAAACACAATCCCTTTAAAGTGCGGTTTGTCCTCGCTGTCTAATTCAACACGGATGCCTTCTTGGGCAAAATCGAGCGGATGAATATTGGGGAAAAATGACGCATCCAGATACACGGCCAGCAGGTTAAAGTAGTCGTTTTTGTTTTGCGTGGCATACGGATACGCGGTCCAATCAGCAGCAGTCATCGCATTCATAAAGGTATTGAGCGAGCGCTTAATCATCGAAAAGAACGGATCACGGACAGGGAACTTCTCAGACCCACACAAAGCCACATGTTCTAAAATATGTGCTTCGCCTTTTGAGTCCATAGGCTGGGTACGAAAGCCCACCAAAAAAGCATTTTCATCACTTGGGTGTGCCAAATGATAATGCATCGCTCCGGTTTTAACATGCTGACTGATCAACACATCCATCGAAAGCGCCTCAATATGGCGATGCTCAATCAGCTCAAAAGCAGGATGCAGGGTCAAGTCAGCAGTAAATAGCGTGTCAGTCATAGTGTTCCTTATAAAGCGTTTTTAACCCAACCAATACTCACGTGACGCGGATAAAAAGTGGCACATCGTACGGTGTACTTGGTTAAAAACCAATAATGAATAAAAACGTAAAAATAGTGAGTACAAAATAAGTCACTTGATCAGTCATCGATATCCATCAATGTACAAAGATCTTTAAGTAACTTTTTGGGTAATATTCTTATTTAATGGCTACATATTTCGTGGCAGTGCTCCATCGAACAATAGGAATTTGCCTAACGGTGTTAGATGGGGCTGAGCGTTTGATAAGTCAAGGCACGCCCTAAAAGATAAGCAAGAAAGGCCTACTGTTAAAAAGATGCCACCTGCAACCTACATATATTCATTTGTCTCAGTTTAATGATGTTACTTAACAGCGCTCTGTCATAGTGCTATAGTTAGAATCATCTGTTACAAGGAGCCGCTCATGAGTTACCAGCATATTTTATTGGTCACCGATTTAATGTCCGATGCCGATATCGTCGCTCAAAAGGCCAAGCGTATCGTTGAAAACCGTCCCGGTTCCAAGCTATCGGTACTGCATATTGTCAAAGATACCATGGTTGGCTTTGGCTATGAATTGGTTCCCGCTTCTAGCCTATACGATGAAATTGATGACGAGCGCTGCCAAGAAGCACGGGCTAAACTGGCGCAGTTTTTGGAGCGCAACCAGTTACACGCCGTCAATTCTGAAGTGACCACCGCCATCTCGAATAGCGAGGGGATCGTCAATTACTGCCACAAACACGACGTTGATTTATTGGTGATTGGTCGTCATGAACGCCATGGCATTGTTGCCTGGCTGAGCGGTGCCACAGCGGATAATATCTTGCCAAACGTGCCTTGTGACAGCTTAGTGGTTAGATTGGACAAACCAGTTTCCAATTAGCTTAAAGTATAAAATAGCTTAAAATATAAAGCTCTTGACATGTAAATCTCTTAAGACATAACGCTTCAGCTAGTTGCTTGTATCACAACTTACCTTTATGAAGCGTTCTCAAAGCTTACTTGTGTAAAGCGTCCTCAAAGCTTACCTGTGTAAAGCGTCGTATAGACACCGACTATGGGACGCTTTTTAACAGGCGATTTTGACCATCACTCTGCTATCAAAATATCAATAAACGTCTGCCAAATGGGGCTTTGATGGCGGGCTTTGTGCCACACCAGCCACCATGTCCGTGACAGATCGATACCCGCCACTTTTACTTGTATCAGTTTTCCTGCCGCGAGTTCTGTCTCAATCACATGCTGCGACAGACAGCCAAGACCAATGTCGGCACTGACCATGTGCTTGATGGCCTCCGACTGTTGAATAGCCCTGACGACCTCCGCATGGGGTAGATGCTTGAGCAACTGCTCATCGATAATTTGCCGCGTACCCGATCCTGCTTCACGTACCAATAGTGGCAGCCGTGCCAACTGTTCAATATTAAGCTCATAACAGTGCTCATCGGCATGATACGCGGCCAATCCTGACAACCACTGACTATCGCGTTTGGCAAAGACCATCAAGGTATCTGTCCGCCACGCTCGTTGCTCAATGGCTTTCATGTCTGTCGGGCGCGGCATCCCTTCCACTAAAGCGATATCAATATTTAATTGCTCAACCTCACTAACCACTTCTTGGGTATTGGCAATATACATATCGACATTCGCATCTGGTAGCGCTTTATATAGCTTAGCCAGCAGCGGCGGCAACACATAGTTCCCAATAGTGGTGCTGGCGCCAATATGAATCTGCCCTGCTTGGTACTTATGATAGTGCTCCAGCGTCAGCGCTTGCCCTAAGATCGCTTGCGCCTGCACATAAATAGGATGGGCATTGGGATGCTGATTGAGCCGGCGCCCGACCCGCTCAAACAACGGCATTTGCAGCCTTGACTCTAGCTCAGTCAAGGCGCTACTGACCGCTGATTGTGATAAGTGTAGCGCTTCACTGGCGCGGCTGGTACTACCTGTCTGGTAAACACTGACAAAGACAGATAACTGCTTTAGCGTAATTTTCGGTAAGGTTTGCACCGCTTTCTTCATGTTTTATCCGACCTTCAGTTGTTTTTATCAGAGCTTACCTAAAAATTCGATAGTTTCTATCTTATTAATCTGTTTTTATTATAGTTCGTGGTGACTTATACTGTCTATTCATAAGCTTATGCTTATTTAGATTTTAGACAATAGGACAGACCGTCATGCACGCCTTAGCCCAAACAGTGACCCATTATTGCCCAAGTAACCGCCATTTAGCTGGGTTAATGGTGGTACTTGTCGGCAGTTTGTTTTGTTTGTGGCTGGATGTGAGCCTAGAGGTTTGGACAGACGGACGTGTTGTCGGCTTGTCCTCTTTAACGCTGGCAATTTTGCTGGGTATGGTATTGGGCAATACCATCTACCCTAGTTTTGCTGATCGCTTAAATGTGGGCGTTGGCTTCGCAAAAGGTCAGATATTGCGTCTCGCCATCATGTTTTATGGTTTTAAGCTGACACTGACACAAGTCTCAAGCGTAGGTATGCCTGCAATTATGACGGATGCTCTAGTATTGACGTCGACCTTTTTACTCACTTATTGGCTGGGCACAAGATGGCTAAAGGTCGATAAACAGACAACCTTACTGATTGGCTCAGGTGCCAGTATTTGCGGTGCTGCCGCGGTGATAGCCGCAGAGCCAGTCGTCAAAGCAGAAGCGCATAAGGTGACTATCGCTGTGGCAACCGTGGTGGTCTTTGGTACTATCGCTATGCTCCTCTACCCCTTCTTATACCATCTGGGCTGGATGCAACCTTGGCTCAATGCCGAGCAATACGGCATTTATACTGGCTCGACCATACATGAAGTAGCACAAGTGGTGGTGGCTGGTAACGCTATCAGTACCGAGGTTGGTGACACGGCGGTTGTCACCAAGATGATACGGGTCATGATGCTGGCGCCTTTTTTGCTTGTGCTGTCTTTTGCCTTAACCACAGACACTAGCGACAATACTGACGATGGTAATCGGCCTTCACTCATAAAGCGCATACAACAGGTCAAAGTCCCGTGGTTCGCCTTTATCTTTATTGCGGTCGTGCTAGTACACACTTGGGTACCGATGAATGCAGGACTGGTGCGTAGCATGGTCATGCTCGATGATGTGCTGCTCACGATGGCCATGTTTGCGCTCGGTCTGACCACCCACTTAAGCGCCATCAAACAAGCTGGCATTAAGCCGCTGATTTTGGGTGCCATGATGTTTGCTTGGCTGATCCTTGGTGGAGGCTTGATCAATATTGCGGTTAGCTTGATTTAGCAGATTATTACCACTGATCTATTTGTTATGATTCAACATTAACAATGCCTACAACCATCGCGATGATCGTAGGCATTGTTAGTTCTATGGGCTGCTACCCCTAAATCGCAGACGAAAAAAAACGAACCCGAAGGTCCGTTTTTTATACATCTGTATATCTAATTATTCATCTATAAAAGACAAATTAGATAGCAACGATGTTATGTGCTTGTGGGCCTTTTTGGCCTTGAGTTACAGTGAACTCAACTTCTTGGCCTTCAGCCAAAGTTTTGAAACCTGAACCAGTGATTTCGCTGTAATGAGCAAAAACGTCTGCGCCAGTTTCTGGAGCGATAAAACCAAAGCCTTTAGCTTCGTTGAACCACTTAACTGTACCTTTTTGAGTATCTGACATATTGATAATCCTACTTTTAAATTTATTTAATGGCCTAGTGACCGGTAACGCTTGCAAATAGCTACTGAACGATAAATATTAAAACGAAGGATTATAACTAATACTACGAGGTAATGATTTGGTGCAGAACTGCTCTTAAGCTTGAGCGTATTATAAGGGGAACAGCCGCTTATCGCAAGCCTTATCTCATATTTCATGTAACTGAAGCCGATTTTTCGCTATTTTTGGTCCTAATTGCAACCATTTTAGGCATTTGGTAAACGGAACAAATACACTGCTACCCCACTACAGACGGTCGCTACCAGCCATGCCACCCATATCATGTCAGCAGGCAGCTGATAAAATAACATGGCGGTTGATAGGGTCATCATAATCGTTGCCAGCCACTTAGCATACAGCGGTACGGCGTGGCGATCCTCCCAATCACGAATAAATTTACCAAAGTATTTATGATTGATCAGCCAAAAATGAAAGCGCTTAGAGCTACGCGCCCAGCACCCTGCTGCCAGCAGTATAAACGGCGCGGTCGGCATCACGGGCAACAGCACCCCTATGATCCCCAATACAAAAAATATCCAACCGAGTGTCACAAACGTCCAACGTACTGTCGGACTAGTAGATTGATTGGTCTTTGGGCGATAATAAAATACTTTTTTGTTTTGGTTCATAAATGATGTCATTGGATCGTATTAAGTGGCTGATGTTAAATGGCGGCTATTAATACATAGAGGTTAAGCGGCTAACATGCTGCCTGCGATAACTCCCTATATAGGACATTTAGCATGCTATATCACCACAGATACTACAAGACGACTTTTACAAGGTTTGTGCTATAAATAGGTGTGTTTGGTTAGTGGTTGGGTAAGTGGCTTTTAGAACACGTCCATCTCTATCGGGCTGTAGCGGATGAACTTGAGCGTGATTGGTGCGGTATCGTCAATAGCAAGGTTGCTTAAAAGCGCGCGTTGTCCGACGGTAAGATGGTTCATGGTGTTTCTTAACGTTGAGTATGGCGTTTGACAGCTACGATAATTTGCCAAATTAGTATTGCAAAAAGGACATAAAAGATCAGGCTTATAAACTCTATTCCACTTCTGTCTTTGATAAATATTCTAAATGGAAGTATGTTGATTGCAAACTCGTTGAAAGGTTTTGAGATGATATCAAACCATTTCCATGACATAAAATATTCGTGGCTCTTAAAATACCATTCATGCCATAAAGTTATAGTCGTATATACAATCGCTGAAACAATTAGAAGTGAAATCGGTCTCATGTAATTACCACCGAATTCAGAGATAAAACTATTAATATTAAATACCCACCTAGCTCTTTTAGAGCTTTTATAGCCTTTGCTACTTTTATATAGCCTTACCTGATTATTTTTGCCGCTATTTTTCAAATTTTTAATATATCCAGCTTCTTTATCTCTTGTGTTTATCAACTCTCTTTGATAGGCATTCATTTCCTTAACAAAAAATCTGTTCGCTTCAATTTTATTACCCGTATCATCAAATGAGTTTTTTACAATTCTAAATGTTTCGCGATCTGTATTTTCTGGACTGATATGCACATCAAGAAAGTTAGGTGTATCTTTTAGGTTAGTTTTTGAGAAGTCTAAACCAGAATTGAATCGAGCGCTTCTGAAGCTAGAGAAATCCATAAAGGTAACATACTTGAAAATAGTCAGAAATTCTTTATTACCTTTCTCTTGTTCGCTACCAAACTGTACATCTTCGAATCCAGCAAAGTCATTGAAAATACTCTTACTAAACTCTGCCTTTATAAAATTACTTCCAAATAAATCAAAAATTTTACTGACATTAGAGTTTTTGAAAATAAACACTTGGGCTGTAGTCTCTTTAACTTCTAATTTAGATTGAAACTCTGTATCCTCAACGCTTAAGCAAGCTAAGTTCATATTATTAATTTTAACTTTATCTTCAAAAATACATTTTGAAATCTCAATAGCAAATAACTTTGATTGAGTATTATCAGTATAAATTATTACTTCTTTCCGAAATATTAACCTTTCTATGACAAGGTCATTTCCAAACGAACAACCTGAGAACAAACTATCCTCAAAAATACTATTCATTTCAGTAGGTGATACTCTTACCTTATCCTTAAAATCACATTCAGAAAATAAGCAATTCGTATCATTGCTCAACATTCTAACTGGAGTTATATCAAACTGATTATAAAGCATACAACCTTGAAAGAAAAAACTTACATCTTCTAGCTGCCAATCACCTATATATAAATGACAGTCAAGTAAGTGAATTCCATTACAAAGCTTCAATAGTTTGAAATAATCAAAACTGTCTTTGCTCTTTCTATGAGGAAAATTAATATTAGATAAAACTATCGAGTCATGTATATTGTTCCTACGAATCAAGTCTCTAGTTTTTTCATCATCTAAATCGTAGTTTCGGAACATCTGAGAAAGGTCTATACCTAAATCTCTCTGATATGGGCTAGATGAAGAATTAAATAAGCCTTGATTATTGTGAGAATTTGAAACTGGGTTTCTAGCAAGGAAGTCTGCTATATAAATCCTCAATAAGTTGTAAAACTCAGATAAAACGCTTTTTCTCCTATCATTTTGATAGTTGTTTTTTACACAATGAAGAGCACATTCTTCGTGAGGCGCAAATTTATTATTCGTACAACCTTGAAAAGCACATGTCATGTCTTAAAACTCTCTCATTATTTACTACTAGTGAGTTAGTAAACTATTCTAATTTCGCTAGCCATTAGTTATATCATAAAAATTGAAATATTGAGTAATAGTTAAGAGATAAAAAAACGCCATCACAAGTGTGACAGCGTTTTTTATTACTATAGATATTTACGCTTTTTTTACAACGCCTTCAACTGTTCCATCTGCGCTGTCATCGCGGACAGCTGCCCTTCTAACTCAGCCAGTTTCGCCTTCTCTGCATCGACCACTTCCGCAGGTGCTTTACTGACAAAGCCTTCATTACCCAGCTTGCGCGCGATACCGTCGGCTTGCTTTTGTAGCTTTTCATGCGCTTTGCCCAGACGTGCCAGCTCAGCCGTTGGATCAATCAGACCTTTCATCGGTACAAGTACCCGTAGCTGACCGACCATACTTGATGATGATAGTGGCACCTCATCGCCTTCTTTGACGATCTCTAAGCTCTCGACTTTAGCCAGTGCTTTAAACTGGTTTTTGATACGTGATAGACGCGCTTCTTCATCACTCGAGACGTTTTGTAGGAGCACTGGCAGACGTACGGCATTACCCAGCTTCATCTCACCCCGGATGTTACGGACGCTCGCGATCAGCTCTTGTAGCCACGCCATATCCGCCTCTACTTGCTCACTGATTTGGCTGTCATCGGTTTGTGGATAGTCAGCGACCACGATGCTGTCGGTGTTTTTACGACCGAGTAGCGGCGCGATGGTCTGCCAGATTTGCTCGGTCAGATACGGCATGATGGGATGCGTGAAGCGTAGCGCCGTCTCGAGCACATGCAGGAGTACATAGCGGATTTGCGCTTTGCGCGCGTCCGACACCGAGTCATCATTTAGGCTGGCTTTGGCAAGCTCAACGTACCAGTCACAGTACTCATTCCAGATAAACTCATAGATATCTTGGCTGACCATATCGAGACGATACTGGGCGAAATGCTGATGGATGTCTTTGATACTAGAGTTCAGACGGCTCATGATCCATTTTTCTGGTAATTCCCATACGTCAGGGTTTGCAGTCTGGTCGATAGGCTTGGCACTGCCTTCGCCATCGACACAGTTCATGAGGACAAAACGGCTGGCGTTCCAGATTTTATTACAGAAGTTACGATAGCCCTCGACACGCTTTAGATCAAAGTTGATATCGCGACCGGTACTGGCTAAGGATGTGAAGGTAAAGCGCAGCGCATCGGTGCCATAAGCGGGGATGCCTTCTGGGAACTCTTTACGCGTTTGCTTTTCAATCTTAGCCGCGTCTTTGGGATTCATCATATTGCTGGTGCGTTTTTCGACCAGCGCTTCTAGCTCAATACCGTCAATCAAATCAATCGGATCTAAGACATTGCCTTTTGACTTTGACATCTTTTGACCATTACTATCACGTACCAGACCATGCACATAGACGGTCTTAAACGGTACTTGCGGCGTGCCATCTTCGTTTTTCACAAAGTGCATGGTCATCATGATCATGCGGGCAACCCAAAAGAAGATAATATCAAAACCTGTCACGAGCACGCTGGTTGGGTGAAAGGTCTCTAGCACACGCGGATCAGCGTTCACATCTGCCCAGTCAAGCGTACTAAATGTCCATAGGCCAGAGCTAAACCATGTATCGAGTACGTCATCATCTTGACGCAATGTCACGTCGTCGCTTAGATTGTACTTAGTGCGTACCTCGGCTTCATCACGCGCCACATAGATCTCGCCCGTCGCATCGTCATACCATGCAGGGATGCGATGACCCCACCATAGCTGACGGCTGATACACCAGTCTTGTAAGTCGGTCATCCATGCCATATACATGTTTTTGTACTGGGCCGGGACGAACTCAATGCTGCCGTCTTCTACCGCATCAATCGCAGGCTGGGCCAGTTTATTCACTGCCACATACCACTGATCGGTCAGCCATGGCTCAACGATGGTGCCGCCACGCTCTGCACGCGGCGCTTTTAGGGCATAGTCCTCGATGTCCTCTAGCCAGCCCTGCTCGCCTGCTTGCGCCACTAAAAATTTACGTGCCGTAAAACGCTCAAGCCCGGCATAGCTGTTACCTAAATGGTCGCTAGGTGTGGTCTCAAGCTTAGGCTCACGCGTTTGCAGATCAGGGTAAACTTCCATCGATGCTAAGATATTGGCGCGCTCATCGAGGATGTTAATCAACGGCAAATTATGACGACGACCCAATTCATAATCGTTAAAATCATGCGCTGGGGTGATTTTGACGCAGCCTGTGCCAAAGTCTTTTTCGACATAATCATCGGCAACGATAGGCACGACGCGACCAGTGATGGGCAAGGTAATGGTTTTGCCAACCAAATGTGCGTATCGCTCATCGCTAGGATTGACCGCCACAGCCGTATCACCAAGCAAGGTCTCAGGACGCGTGGTCGCGACCACCAGATAGTTTTTGCCATCTTGAGTGGTGATGTCTTTATCCGTGAAATGATAGCGGAAATGCCATAAGTTGCCTTTTTCATCGTGGTTTTCGACTTCTAGATCAGACAGCGCTGTTTGGAATTTTGGGTCCCAGTTCACGAGGCGCTTACCACGATAAATCAAACCATCATCGAACAGACGTACGAACACTTCTTTTACCGCATTGGACAGACCATCATCCATGGTAAAGCGCTCACGCGACCAATCAACTGAGCTGCCCAAACGACGAATTTGGCTCGTGATATTGCCGCCCGACTCTTCTTTCCACTCCCACACTTTATCGATGAAATCTTCGCGTGTCATATCACGGCGTTTTAACCCTTGCGCTTCAAGGCGACGCTCCACGACCATTTGCGTGGCAATACCCGCATGATCCGTACCCGGCTGCCAGAGGGTATTGTCGCCATCCATGCGGTGATAACGCGTGAGCGCATCCATGATGGCATTATTGAACCCATGACCCATATGCAGCGAGCCTGTGACGTTCGGTGGTGGCAGCGCGATAGAGAACGACTCGTCTTTATCAAAGCTTGGCTTAAAATAACCGCTTTCTTCCCAGCCTTGATACATGCCGGCCTCGATCTCCGCAGGATTGTAAGCGTGCTCAAGTTGGCTTAAGGCAGCTTGAATGGATTGGGTCAGGTTGGCCTTGGTATTAGGAGTGCTCATAGTAAAATTGTCTTTTGTTAATAATGAATGGGGTCAAACAAAAATTTGCATAATAGGCGAAATAATTAATACCGTGATTTTAACGCAGATAGCCAGATTTTGTTAGATGCTATGGCAATTTATCAGCGTGACAAAGCGGCATTAAACAATTAACAACCCCAATCGACTGAACGCTCAACAAAATAAGTCATCGCCATGCTATAAAATGTGAGTCACGCTATAGAATATAGTGGATGTCTTTCTACTAACAGCATTATCTGATAAACAGCGAGCTGACCGTGCCCCAAGATACCGAGCATAAAACCCACTCTCAGACTGACAGTGTCGACGACAAGCACGCCATTGACGATGCTAGCAATCATGAGTATAACGCTGACGTGATACCACAAGATAAATCTGATTTCGATTATAGGGATAAAGAGGACAGGGATAAAAGCGATAGTGATGCTGGTGCTCTAGATGATACCGACGTTCTAGAAGACACCGAAGCCACTGAGCATTTAGAAGATGAGGATTTCTCTGAAAAGATCAGCAAAGAAGACAAAGAAACCATCAAAAAGGTCGCCCACGATGACAATTTGAGTCAAGCAAAAAGCCATGCCAGTATATTGGTTGAGCAGGCAATGGACGCCAAAAAAACTTTTGGGCGCTCGCTGGGATCACTATTTACCAGTGCCTTGACCGCAGGCTTAGAGATTGGCATCAGTTTTTTTATGATTTTATCCGCTTTTGCTCTACTCAGTGGCGTGCTGCCCAATCACTACGCGCTTGTGATTGCCTCGCTCCTTTATCCCATCGGTTTTATCATTGTGGTGATTGGTCAGTCGCTACTGTTTACCGAACAAACCTCTCTTTTGAGCCTACCTGTCCTCAATGGCATCGAACCCTTAAACAAGCTGCTACGTCTTTGGGGCATTGTTATCGCGGGTAACGTCGTTGGCGGTTGTTTATTTGCCGCTTTGATGATTGGCTTGGGCTTAAATATGCAGCTGTTTAGCGCGAGTGATATTGACGCTTATGCCGAGCACATTTTGGGGTTTCGATGGTGGGTCATATTTGGCAGTGCCATATTGGCCGGTTGGATGATGGGCGTCACCGCATGGCTTGTGACCTCAGCACGCGACACCCTAAGCCGCATCGTCTTAGTCACTGTTATCACTGGCAGTATTGGGTTTTTGGGTCTGCACCACAGTATCATTGGTAACATCGAGATATTTTCAGCCCTGTTATATGGCAACACGGTTAGCTTATGGCGCTATTTGCTGTTTTTAGCAGTGATATTGGTCGGTAATACGATAGGTGGCGTGGTGTTTGTCGCGGTACTCAAAAACCGCACCTTCTTATTTGACGTCGAAAAAGTAAAAGAACAAACCGCCAATGACAGAGCGGACGCCAGAACCCACGTACACGGCCGACGGCCTTAGGGTTTGATTGAGGTTATGACGTCCAAAGTCCCTGACCATAGAAGCACTTATCGCCCATAACAAGTTTAGACGTTATAAACTTATTATGGGGCAATGTGGCGGGTCAAGATGACGGCTCGACCAATCGCGGTAATTACGCTAAGTATATGCCAGCTTTATCTAAAGTCGACGTGCGGCCAAAACGCTACTCTCTACTTCAGACCTCTTCCGCTTATTATATTTAGCACTAAACACTCTGACTAAAATGCCAGCCGTCAGGAACATGATTAACGTGTAAATAGCAGGCGTGACCGACATTGGGTAGCTGGACAATAGCGTCAACGCCATAAATATAGACAAGGTGCTGTTTTGCAGTCCCACTTCTAGCGTCACAGAAGTTCTTTGTGCCAAATTCAATCCGAACCACTTACTGGTGTAATAACCCAGCGCCATGGTTGAGACATTTAGTAACAAGGATACTGGCCCTACCTCGATAAAGGAGCCAACAATGATATCTCGTTGGACATAAACTAAAAACAAAACCAAAAACGCCAAAAACACCACACCAAATCTTGACACATACACTTGTGACTTTTCAGCGACTTTAGGAGCAAAGCGCTTGATAATCATGCCAATACAGATCGGCACGATGGTCAATAATATCAAGGTAAGCATGGTTTTTACGACTGGTAACTGAAACTCACTACCTGCCCCCATAAAATGAATCAAGGAGTAACTGAGCACCACAGGAATCGTAAAGACCGTAATGACACTAGCAATAGCCGTCATGGTAACCGACAGCGCAACATCGCCTTTGGCCAAATACGTGAACAAATTGGAGGTTGTGCCGCCTGGGCACAGAACAAGAAGCATCACCCCTACTGCATACTCTGGCGACAACGGCATAATGTTGGCTAACAAAAACCCAATGATCGGTAACATGATTAGCTGATTGGTGAGACCTATACCAACCGCTGTGGGAAACTTTAGAACGCGTTTGAAGTCGTTCACAACAAGACTCAACCCCATACCCATCATGATAAAAAATAGAGAAATGGGAATGACGACTGAATTTACTAACGTGACTATCTCAAGACCTTCCATAACTACATCCATGTAGATAAGACCCGCTTTTGGGTCGGTTTATGACAATGCCGTGATGGGCTACCAGCCAATCCTGCTGATAGTTTGGATAAAAGCCATCGACGTCATTAGCGTTTTCGTACAACTCGTCTCTCATACCATCGAGTTTTTCATACTGTATTATTTTCAGACGAGACGTCTCTATACGTATCCTAAAAACACGAGTACAAGAAAAGTAAGTATATCGCTGTCAAAGTCTATTATTTGCTTTATTCAACTACTCATCAGTCAAATAAAGAAAGGATCTTTCACAATGGATAACATAAGCGGGGATAGGCAGTTTAGATAGCCAGGGTTCTAGGTAGTGAGATGAGGAGGGACCGTTGTCGTACTACTGGCTGTGTCGCTACTGATAACCGCCGTCCCATAAGCAATGGCTTCTACCATGCTGCCCAATTGATTGACATTGGTGACCTCAAGGCGTAAACCATAAATATGGTTATAACCTTTGGCTTTGGCATCAGTACGCATACGTACGATAGCCTCTCGGCGGGCACGATCTAGTAACGTCTCGTAGGTGGTCAGGTTTTTACCAAACAGACTGAGCACGCGCGCGACAATCATTTTAAAGTAATCTTGGCCGATGACCACGCTGCCCAGTACCAACTCGCCCTCACTATGAGCGGCAAGTGTGGGACGATAAAAACGCTCGCTTGACACCACAATATCACCAAGCGCTTGCTCTGCAACACGCAGCTGCGCTAAATGCTGACGCTCATGACGCGACCCAAAAAACCAACCAGCGGCGAACAATAAAATAAACGGCGCATAGTTGATGAGCATTTGAGTGAGGGAGTTATTCATGGCACGTCTCTTATCGTAAAAAGCATCAATGCTTTGAAGCTCGGTTCATTAACCAAAAGGATTGAAACGTGGCAAATCATCCGTCGGCACAGGTGCTGGATTTTGCATGGTGGGCTGTTGACCATCATTTGGCGGATTTTGATAGGATTGCTGTGACATAGGCACGGCTTTGACAGCGGTACCGTAGACAAACAACTCAGAGGCACCCTGAGCGATGCTAGATGTCGAAAAACGCAGACCAACGATGGCATCCGCACCCAACGCTTCGGCCTTAATAATCATACGGTCTATCGCCTCTTGGCGCGACTCTTCTAACAGCTCGGTATAAGCCGTCAACTCACCGCCGACGATGTTTTTTAAGCCAGCAAACAAGTCTTTGCCGACATGCTTTGAGCGCACGGTACTACCGTACACCACATCGAGGCGCTCGGTGATCTGATAGTTAGGCAAGTGCTCGAGGTTAGAGAGTTGCACAGTCATAGTACGACCTTATCGGTGACTTAATAGGATTATTCAGTGAGTATCTAGCAGCATAGACAATAGTCAACCAAACAGCGACTAGAAATCAGTGCTACTGTAAAAGATACTAATCATTGGTATGGAACAATAAAAACAGCTCAGTTAAGTTGCCTTCGATACTATTGGCCATTTGCACCAGTTTATCTTCATCGCGACGCATCTCAGCCAGCTCTGGATCTTCATCATCGATGCCGCTCAACACAATCATAGGCAAGGTCAATACAGCCACATCTTCTGCGGTCTCTTCATCCTCAAACCAGTCGCTTGCTTCATCGCCATACATCGCATCGACAAAGCCAATCGACCAAGCAACGATGTCTGACTCATCTGAAAAATCGACCGCCACTTCTTCGTTACCCGCGTCTTCACCAAACGGCAGCTCGATAGGCGTCTCGTTTTTTAGCTCCGCCATGATAGCGTCACGCCAGCGCTGGATACCGTCGATGACATTGTCTGGAATCTCACTGGTATGACCTTCAAATAAGGCATCCATCCAGTTTGGCAACGGGCGTCCGATCACTGTCGCGGTCAAAAAACCATGGGCCGCGACACTATCGAGCACAAACTGGCTCTCTTGATTGTCTAAATAGTCTAGTAGTTCATCGAAGCTTAGTTGATTACTCATGAGGTAGTGGTCCTTAATAGATGGATTGCGTCAGTCGCAATAAATGATTGGATGAATGCAGGATAGCGGAAAATCTGAGGATAAAGGTCGTTTGGATAAACACCCAAACCACCATTATAAAGTAAGAACATTGAATAGAGCGGGTTACTAGCAACTGTAAAAAGTGGCAAATAGGACACCATCAGCTTAGCGCAGCCAGATAAATATCCAGTAATAAAGCGCGTTAGTCGGCTTACATGACTTGGCTACCTTCACTGCCATCACAACTGAGTCTAACGCCTAAAGATCGTCATCCCAGTCATCGCCATCTTCATCGAAGTTGTCTATATCATCTAGATCGTCTTTTAGCTCTTTGGCCAAACGCTTTTCTTCTAGCAAGTTGTCAATCAACCGACGCTTCTCTAGGCTACTTAAGCGTGTACGTACACTCGTTTCGGCCTCTTCCACCATCTTTGCATCATCATCGTCGACAAAATCATCATCAAAATCGTCGTCAATATCAGCGTCACTCATGAAAAACTCCTATCTTTTTTAGCAAGGGTATTAATAATACATCAATATACATATGCCTTATAAAGTCTCTGTTAAGCGTTGTCAATCCTTTTTATCACTATGGCCTATTTTGTATTCAGAGCCAACATAACGATACCAGTCCTACAGCAGACAATTGTGTATAAACCACTAAGCCCCAGTGTGGTTAAGTAGATGACTCGCCATCATTTTCTACCATTAATACGGCGTTACGGACATCCGCTAAACGCTGAATCATCGCATCATTACCACCATCAAATATGGCACATTCGCGCTCATAGACGGTTGTCGGACGCATGACGCTATGTACTTGTACATGGTGACTGATCTGCTTGGTACCTGCATTCGGTAGTAAGATCAGCATTTGCTCTTTTTTGCCGATACTGTGTAGCAGTTGCGTCATCGCCTCTGACTGCGCGTCATCACTGACCCCCGCTTTGGCAGGCAAGGCAAAACGTGACAGCTCAATATGCTTATCATGGATAATCTTGTTGAGCATTAAGTACAGTTTGCCAAGCATCACACCAGCGAGCGCAACTTTTGCATGCCTGTTGTCCGCTTTTAACAACACGCTTGCGCCATTATCTTCAAAACGTGGCTCATTCATCACGCTCACACCCAGCAATAGTGGCTGCTTGAGTAGCTCGGTCACCGCTTGATTCAACAGCTGTGTGCATAACGCCAGATAAGGCAAACGCTGAGCCGGTGCCAGACGCTCAAGCATATTGAACTCATCATGAAACACAATCTGCACTCTCACACTGTCAAACGAGCGGGTGGCAGACAGTCGAGAGGCGCTACTAGACTTATGAGCGCTACTATCTTTAGAGCTAGCATTAGCGCTGCTTATCTCATTTTGTCTGCTGGCTGACTGATGATCCGTGCGCTCTGCAGTTGCACTTTCAGTAGTGCTGGCGCTAGCGCCACCGGTATCACTCGCCCCGTTTTGATTTTGCTGGGTTTTTAAATATTGATTCACTTCACTGTGCACATCAAATTTGTGCATAGGGGTTGTCTCACTGTCTGTTGTGCTCTCAGTAGAACCGACCGTGTCTCTATCCGTTGAACGACGTTCAAAGTCACGATCATAGCTTCGCGGGTCAATCTGCATATACTGCTCGCGATGCAAGTCTTGAATGTCACGGCTTAGGGCATTGATCTGCTCTTTGGTTGGACGAGCAAGATAACCATAAATCAGCCAAAGTAATAAATGCAGTAGCATGGAACCGATGACAAACGGCCATTGCATGGCGATAATCTCGCCTTTGCTAATATCTTTTAGCGTCAACGACACACTGCCAATCACCGCATCGCCATTGGTGGCAATCTGTCGAATGGTATCCCCTTGCTGCATTGGCGCGTTGCCAACAGGTACCAAGACATCGTCGTTATTGTCTTTAATCAATATGCGTGTCACGTCTTGCTCGCTAGTATAGCGATTGGCAATGACACTTAAGCTGACACGGTCTTTATTTTCTAAAGACAACCGTGCTTCATCAATCAGCTGGGCGACCATCTGCTCGCCTTTTAACGCACGACTTTTACTCAGCTGCTGATCTGTGCTGATGACCAATAGCAAAGTCTGTAAACAAAAACTAACCAGAAGAATAATGGCAAACAACCCTTGCCGCGGCGCTAAATACGTCATGATATGTTAAACTTTTTTGGATAAAAGAAATTAAAAAACAAGGCTATCGCTCATTTTTTGGCTAAGTTAAAAAAAATGGTACTGCGTACATCTTTACAAACCGTTACTCAAAGCAAGTGCTGTTGTCTAAGATGTTGTTACTTAACGTAAGCTGGCGCACTTTGGACTCGCTGTAACTGATAACACTATCAGAAATACAGTCACCTGTTACGCTCTACTATATCACCATAATAAACCTTATAGCGTGAGCAACTTTATAAATTCATCATAATAATGGTATTCAATTTCAACGGTCTTTTAAGCCACAACAGCCGTTTTTGCACCACCATGATACTTTGTGTGTCATCTATAGGCGCTGCCCAGTAAAACTGGTATTATTCCTAATCTTATATGAGCATACAAGGGACAATTGAGCCATGCCAAACAATACATCTTATTCGTTACCAAAAGACAGCAAAGCATGGCAACAAGCCGTCGATTCTATTGCATCACTACTACCTGAAGGCACCAACTTACAAGATTTTGACGCGCTACAGTCTCTCCCTGTGTTTGCTCTCATTGTCGTACTACCTAACAAAATATCCACTCTTGATATCCATCAGTATGTACAGTCATGGGTCGATGAGCAGCCAAGCTGGCATTTGGTCACCGTCGCAGAAGATACCGATGCCAGTTTTGTCAATATCAGCGTTTCTGATACAGAGCCGATGGCAGGGAACGCGCAGCGTCTACCCTTTACCCAGTCGCAAGTATTCCGCTACTTGCTGGTTCCAGTGACTGATACGCTCATGCACCCCGGTAAAAAAACCGCTGCCGCGCACATCATTGATGACCAGCTGACGACGCGCTTGCGTCACGATTTAACTGAAGCGTATAAAAACGCTAATCATGCAAATAATACCGACCACCTAGATGTGGTTGATTGCCATATTTCGTCTGTCGGTCATATGCTCCGTACCCATAAGCTTGCCTGCTTTGATATGGATTCAACCTTAATTGAGCAAGAAGTCATCGTCGAGCTGGCCAAAACCGCAGGCATCGGTGAGGAGGTTGCCGCCATCACTGAAGCTGCCATGCGCGGTGAAATTGAGTTTGATGAGTCTTTTGCCAAACGGGTAGCGTTATTAAAAGGCATCTCAACCGAGGTGCTTGATGAGATATGTGGCCGCCTAACTCTATCCATGGGCGCTCGCACCACCATTAGCGCGCTAAAAGCCTTAGGCTATCATACGGTGCTCGTCTCAGGCGGATTTACCTATTTTGCTCGCTACATCGCTGAGCAGCTGGGCATTGACGAAGTTCATGCAAATGCCTTAGACATCGACGAAAATGAAGTCACAGGTCATGTCCAGCTGCCCATCGTCAATGGTGCCAAAAAAGCCGCTATCGTCGAACACACAGCTGAGCGTTTGGGTATCGCGATGTCACAAGTTGTCTGCGTTGGTGATGGTGCCAATGATTTACCGATGATGAGCATTGCCGATCTAGGCATCGCTTACCATGCGAAGCCCATCGTCCAAGCACGTGCCGATGCCGCGATCAACGTGACTGGGCTTGAAGGCACCCTTTACGCGCTTGGCTATCCAGCCTTAGCGCCGACACAGTAGTGACCACACTCTCAAAACAATACCCGAAGCTAGATTGATGTTTTTATCATTAATCTGGCTTTTATGCTTTTTTCATGCCATCAGCTTTATACAGCCATTTTTAGCGTCCCTATTTTAGCGCGGCCATAAACGCGACATACCATTAACCCTCAACACTTATTGTTAAATAATGAAGGATTGTCCATGACGGCACCACAATCACCACGGCCGAACGAGCCGTCAGCGCCACTACTATTGGATAAGAATGCTCCTCCTAAACCCGCCGATACGCCTAAGCAATTAGTAGGGGTTTATATCAAAGGAATGTGCATGGGCGCAGCGGACATCGTGCCTGGTGTCTCTGGCGGTACCATTGCATTGATTGCTGGGATTTATGAGCGCTTGATTAATGCGCTTGGCAGCATTGGCCCTAATCTCTGGCAGACATTTCGACAAGAAGGCGGCATTAAAGGGCTGCTTGCTGTTTGGCGAGCGGTCGATGCGACATTTTTACTGTTTTTGTTACTCGGTATTGCGAGCAGTTTTGCGACGTTAGCTGGCATTATTAAACACTTGCTGGACAATCAACCTCTGTATATCTGGTCGTTCTTTTTTGGGCTGGTCGTTGCCACGGTCTTTATCCTATTAAGTGAGATTAAACGCTGGAATGTAGGGCGAGTGGCATTGTTTGCCACTGGGCTTATCTTCGCTGTGGTCATTAGTAGCTTACCCTTACTCACCACCACACCCAGCTTGCCGTATTTGTTTATAGCTGGGGCTATCGCGATTTGTGCCATGATATTGCCTGGTATATCAGGATCGTTTATTTTACTGTTGTTGGGTGCTTATGACGCGGTATTAGAAGCTGTGCATACTCTGAATTTTAGTATCATCTTTACTGTTATTGCGGGTATGGCCACTGGTCTGTTGTTGTTTACCCGTGCCCTTAAATGGTTGTTATCCCGCTACTATCAAGCCACGTTAGCGCTACTGACAGGCTTTATCGCAGGGTCTTTGGTCAAAGTGTGGCCGTGGAAAACGGATACCTTGGGCACGCTAAATAGCGAGGCGATAAACAACGTCATGCCTTGGCACTATCCTACTGGCGCCCATTGGCTAACCACGCTAGGGCTGATGCTACTGGGCGCATTTTTGGTGTCACTGTTATCGTGGTGGGGCAACCGTCGCAACCCTGTTTAAGCGCTACCGTCAGTTCAGAATAAACCCCTCTATATAACTCTCTCTGTTTGCAAAACTAAGCACCATCTTTGTGGTGCTTAGCTCAAAATCTGCACGAGAAAAACCTCAAAACGCACTAAAAAATCAAACGTCAACGGTTGTCGCAAAGTCGCCTCTCCCCTCTTTAGCTTTGTTCCCCAAACTTTCATAATAGCCTCATTGGAATTCACCTTATGAATAGCGAGATGAATGATGTTACTCACTGTATTTTCTTTTATTGCCATAGACACATGGAGCAATGTTGAATTGCTTGGTTATAGCGTACTAGCGGGCTCGGTAGTGGCAATCGCTTTATCATCACAACGTTGGCTACTGTGGTATCTATTTGGTGGGATGGCGTATTGGCTAGGCGTGGAAGCCATCCAGAGCACCTTAGCAACTCGCCCTCTGCTGTCTGAGCTATCAGAGTGGCACCGCTATGTGGTCGCCATGGGTATTAGTTGGTTGCCTTTGACGGTTTGGGTACTATATCGGGCGCTACGTTATGAGGATGTGAGTCAATCAGTACAACAACAGCGCAAACTAGAAGCGGCGCGCTATATTGAGCACACCCCTGTTTATGATGACGACTATCAGCCACGCTTTTATTAAGCCCGCTCTAATAATGTTAATGTCCACGAATGTTACAAGATACTTAACGCACTCTACGTAACTCCTAAAGAATTGAGCCTGACTCATCGTTTATAATCTACTTATATATTTGTGCCAAAAATTGTTATAAAGTACGCATTATTTTGCGTCTCATTCTTTAGGAGTTTCCTTATGTTTACTGTGCCTGTGTTAGATATCAAGTCCGACCCATTAGATGTGTTATTGGCTGTGATCGGCTACCGTTTGTCTATGCTTGCCGACAGCAATGACGAAGACGTTAAAGCGCTTTTTGCTGATCGCAAGGTCACCATCGAGCTTGCCAGCGACGAGTCTGATGTCGCGCGTTATTATCGCTTTGATAATGGCCAATTTAGCCAACACAGCGGTCATGCAGAAAAAGCCGACCTTACGATCAACTTTAAAGACTCTATGACTGGCGTCAAGCTTTTGACCAAAGGCGATCTGCCAGCCTTTATGACTGCGGTACAAGAGGGCAATTTGAGCATTGAAGGTGACTACAGTCTTATGATGTGGTTTAACAAGCTTGCGAAGCACATCGTGCCGACCATTCCAGAAGAGTACAAACCGTACATTCAAAAAGCCAAACCTTATGCGTATAAAGCTCAGCAGTTTGCCAATCATTGGATCGGAGTGGCGAAGCACAAGTTGGGCAAGTAGCTCTACTGTTATAACTTAGTATTGCTATAACCTAGTATTTACCTGACTTATCATTCCTATAACTTACCAATGATGAGATCATGGCGTCGCAAGTGGTTACGGTTTATGGGCTTTATTGTGTTGATGCTAAATACTCTCTAGCAGGGTTCTGACTTTCTAAAAAGGTTGCGTTATACTATACCGCAACCTTTTTTATTGTCGCAAAAATGACCGTCGCTCCAAGTATTTAGATTAAATTGACACGATTTACTATTATTATAAAAGGATTTATACCATGGCAGGATTACTTAGCATTGCAGAACCGAATGCCAGTCGCCCCACTGACCCAATTGATAATCAAAATAGCCTCAATAATGACTTGTTGGCCCGCCTTGCAACAGACGCTACTAAAAGCCTGCAAGCCAGCAAACAGTATAGCCGTGAAGACATCGCTGCGTTATTTGACTTACCTTTGATGGACTTATTGCTACAAGCGCAAACGGTTCATCGTCAGCACTTTGCTGCCAATGAGGTACAAATCAGCACCTTACTGTCCATCAAGACAGGCAACTGTCCTGAAGATTGTGGCTACTGCTCCCAGTCGGGTCATCACCGCGACACGACTAAGCTGCAAGCAGAAAAGCGCTTAGAAGTTGACAAGGTGATTGCCGCGGCCAAACGTGCCAAAGCCACTGGTTCATCGCGCTTTTGTATGGGCGCGGCTTGGAAACATCCCAGCGCCAAAGACATGCCTTATGTGGTTGAGTTGATCAAAGAAGTCAAAGCATTAGGACTTGAGACCTGTATGACCCTTGGTATGCTCGATACCGCGCAAGCCACCCAATTGGCCGATGCAGGATTGGATTATTACAACCACAACCTAGACACGTCACGCCGCTACTATGAGCAAGTGGTCAGCACCCGCAGCTACGATGAGCGTCTAGACACGCTCACCAACGTGCGCAACTCAGGCATCAATGTCTGTAGTGGCAATATCGTGGGCATGGGTGAAAGCCGTGATGACCGCATTGACTGGGTGCATGAGCTGCTCAAAATGCCCAAAGCGCCAGAGTCTATTCCGGTGAATCTATTGGTTCCTATCGCAGGCACGCCGATTGGCGATCGAGTGATTGAAGAGGGTCAGCTATCGGTGCTTGAGTGGATACGCACCATCGCTGTGACGCGGATCTGCTGCCCGACCAGTTATGTGCGCCTGTCTGCTGGACGCGAAAGCTTGTCTGATTCTGAGCAGGCTTTGGCCTTTATGGCTGGTGCCAACTCGTTCTTTTATGGCGATAAGCTGCTGACCACAGGCAATGCCAGCCAGTCAAGCGATAACAGACTGATGCGTGAGCTTGGCTTAACCGCACAATTTGCGGCTCCTAGACCACCAAAGCAAGTGCCTGTCATGGATGCGATGAGTGGTCATCAATCACAAGTTGTGTTGGCAGAGTAGTTTTTTAACGCTACCATTATTGGATCATCTGCGCTAAGCTTGCCAGCACGATTTACCGCCCCAATCTGCTTGGGCATATAAAAGAGGACTGTCATGCCAGACTATTTTAACTGGATTAAAGCGGCGCACATTATCTCGATGGTCTGCTGGTTTGCCGCGATATTTTATTTGCCGCGTCTGTTTGTCTATCATGCGATGAGCGACGATAGCGTCAGTCATGAGCGCTTTATTATTATGGAGCGCAAGTTGTATCGTGGTATTATGACACCATCGATGATAGCGACATGGGTCTTTGGTCTGTGGATGCTGATTATTGGCTGGGAGGTTTATAAAACTCAGGGCTGGTTGCACGTTAAGCTGCTATTAGTGATACTGCTGTCTGGCTATCACGGTGCCTGCGGCTTTTATCGTAAAAAGCTGATGGATAACCCGCATTATAAAACCCATAAATTTTGGCGTTGGTTTAATGAAGTGCCAGTCTTTGCCTTAGTCATTATTGTAATTTTAGTCGTGGTAAAACCGTTTTAACTCTACTGTTCACACAAAAAAGCGTCCATCACTCATACACGTGGTAGACGCTTTTTTTATGCCTTCACTGTACTTAGTAGACTAAGCGAGTTGACGAGTGAATTGACGAGTAAATCAATAATAGCAATACAACTCTAAACACTAGGGCGCATGATCTGATAGACATTGCTCAGATCATAAACACGATAACGCGCTGGTTCGCGGCGGTTTTCACCAGCGTAGCTGAGTATGAGAGCCTGCTTAGCACGCTCATCGACCCAGCCCACGAACAGTCCACTATGCTCCACCCCATTGTAGCCATGGTTGATATAGTAAAGCCAATCACCGACTTCAATCTCGCCGCTACTGGCATAAGGGCCTTGTCCGTAAGTGCCTTTATGAACAGTATCACGGGTTACCCCTGCCCGATTGAACACGGCATTCAGATAATCCCAGCAGCCGCCTCGAATAATGGTACGCTCATTGAGCGCCATTTTACGGGCCGTACTGACGACCTCGCGTGCAGCCATACTACTTTGCGTCTCAGCATTACTTAGCAGCGGTAAATACTCGCTATCGACGTTGTCATAACTCCCCGATAAAAACGCTGGTAGTACCGAAGGCGTTTGCCGCTGTACCATAGGATAACGATAAGCAGTGTTTGACGTGGCCTGATTGCCATCGTTATTCATACTAGAATAATGGCTACTATGAGAATAACTGCCGCTGTCTCTTTGCTGAATGTCTACAGCGTTTTGAGGTGAGCGAGCACGTTGAATGGTGGAGTGCGTACTAACCCTAACAGAAGGCACCGCTGAATAAGACGGTGTATAGCGAGCACTGATATTTTGCTGAACGGACTTTTGGGCAATGAGTGCACTCATGCTATCTGCATGGGCCTGTCCTACTATGCCATAGGTGAGTAACAATAAACTGCACGGCGCTGTAATACGCAGCATGGGCAAACGCGACATGACTAACTCCTTGTCAATAAGAGACAAATGACAACAAAAACAAACGTAACAATGGGGGTTTTTCAATCCTACTTATAAACCATTTAGACACGGATCTGCAAGCCCTATTCACCTCAAACAGCCGATAATAGGTATAAAAACACCGACCAATGGTTAAACCAAAGCAGAAATTTAGGCGGGATAAAAATAGAATCAAACAGACAGCGTTACATTATCATGAGATAAAATAAGCGTTTATAAAAGGACATCAATGAACAAACCAACCGCTAAGAGCGGCTCTCATCATTGCTCATTTTGATATTTACATGGCGTTTTGTCAGTGCTTGTCCTTCTAGGATGGCTTTAGTAGCGGTTGCTTCTTGGAGACTCTCAAAGCCACTAATAGAGTATTTGCGGATATCATTACGATCGACGATCTGTAATTCATCATCGATAAGCACGACTTTGTCCTCATCAGCTATGTGAATGTGCTCACGCTTACCTTGACCGTCATGCACCAGCTCACCTGCACGCACCCACAACGTACCACTACTAATCATACCGCTCATGGCTTTTTTGTGCTTTTGGCGCTGCTTGTTAAAAACAAAACTACCAATGATCAGAAGCGCGAGCGCACCAATCGCCAAACGCTCAGACAATAAGCTCATGGCCAAAGCCACCGCAACTGCCCCTACGAGTAACGCAAACCCAAACCAAAACATGCCGTTGTCCGCCGTTTGCGGCTGACCCTCTAAGGTGATTTTGGCGCCATCATCAGTCAGCTTAAGCATGCATTACTACCTATTGCAGGATGTTCGGGTAATTGTCTATTAAAAAACTGCCTATCAAGCGCTAACAGGCAGTTATTGAAACCAATCATCAAGACAGTGGGTTGAAGATAAAAACTAAGTTACCAGCCAAGCGCGGTTTGCTGCATTTTAATCAATTCTGCAATACCTTTTTCGGCCATCGCCAGCATGTCGTCTGCTTGCGCACGGGTAAATGGCTTTTCTTCTGCTGTACCTTGCAGCTCAATGAACTCACCTTTTTGTGTCATAACGACGTTCAAATCGGTATCACAGCTGGCATCTTCTTCGTAGTTCAGATCCAGATACGCTTCTCCATCTTTCATACCGACAGAAACGGCCGCAACCAAACCAATCAGCGGATCGGCTTTTAGTTTTTTGGTTTTCTGAATGCTTTCTAATGCATCAATCAGCGCAATCGCCGCCCCAGTCACACTAGCGGTACGAGTACCCCCATCGGCTTGTAGCACGTCACAATCAAGATAAATGGTGTTTTCACCCAGCTTACTCAAGTCAATCATAGCGCGTAAGCTACGACCAATTAAGCGCTGAATTTCTTGCGTACGACCTGACTGCTTACCGCGTGCCGCTTCACGCTGATTTCGGGTGTTGGTCGCACGTGGCAGCATGCCATATTCAGCAGTGATCCAGCCTTTACCTTTGCCTTTTAGCCAGCGCGGTACACCAGATTCGACACTAGCCGTACACAGTACTTTGGTATCGCCAAAGCTCACTAATACTGACCCCTCGGCATGCTTAGTATAATGGCGCTCAAAGCTGATCGAGCGAAGTTGGTCAAGCTCACGATTGTCAATACGCATAAAAATTCCTAGTACGATGTTTTAAAAGCAGTGTCATAAAAATAAGAGGTCTGTTGCTACTCGGCTGAGCAATGTGTGTTTGGCAAAACACCAGACTTAAATATTGAGATATCCTAACGTGACAGCGGCGCAATAGCAAGATTCGCTTAAGCTATGACGCCACTGCACTTAGGCCAAAAGCTGTCTTGATCAACAACAATCGCCGTAAAAACTACTCTAACCCTTCCATCTTACGCAACTCTTTACGCAAGATTTTACCAACGTTTGATTTTGGTAATTCGTCCACAAACTGGATATGGCGTGGACGCTTGTAACCCGTCAATTGCTTTTTGCCAAAATCGAGCAACTCTTGCTCTGTCACTTCGCCTTTTTTGACCACAAACAGTTTTGGCTCTTCACCGCGGTCATCATTTGGCACACCAATGGCGCCGCATTCCGTGATTGCTGGATGCTCGCTCATGGCTTCTTCGATCTCATTGGGATAGACATTGAAACCTGACACCAAAATCATGTCTTTTTTACGATCAACAATTTTAATGAAGCCTTTTTCATCCATGATACCGATGTCACCCGTTTTTAGGTAACCATTAGCCGTGAAGGTGTCGGCCGTTTCTTCTGGACGATTTTGATATCCCATCATAACCTGTGGACCTTTGACGCATATCTCGCCACGATCACCGAGCGCGACTTCGTTTTCGTCATCATCGATCAAGATCATGTCCGTGCTCGAAGCAGGAATACCAATCTTATTGGTAAACTCTGCAATGGTCATGGGGTTAAAAGCGGCCACAGGAGACGTCTCCGACAGACCATACCCTTCCACAATAGGTAGTCCCGTAATTTTGTGCCACTCTTTAGCCACGCTTGGTAACACGGACATACCACCGCCAATCGAGGCTTTTAGGTTAGAGAAATCTAAGTCTGCAAAGCCTTCTTTATGTACCAAACCATTAAACAAAGTATTCACGGCAGGGATAAAAGAGGGTTTGTATTTGCCCATCTCTTTAATCAAACCGTCAAGATCGCGTGGATTTGGGATAAGCAAACCGGCATAACCTTGATACATGCCATACATGCCGCACACCATAAAGGAGAACACGTGATATAGCGGTAGCGCTGTCAAGATAACGTCGCTGGCATCGACATCCTCTTCAAACGCACTGTCCATCAAGGCGCTAATCTGTAGCATATTGGCGACTAGATTGCCATGCGACAACATCGCGCCTTTAGCCACACCAGTCGTACCGCCCGTATATTGCAATAAAGCCACATCGCTTAGATTCATATCAGGGCGCTTGTACTTGCTCGCTGATACCGCACTTAACGCCTGCTTGAAACTCACGCTATTTGGCAAGCTATAAGCAGGAATCATTTTTTTGATATGGCGAGCGACTAGGTTAACCACTGTTCCTTTGACCATCCCTAGCATGTCACCTATCTTACAAACGACAACATGCTGCACCTGCCCTTTGTCTTGTGCTTCTTGATAGGTCTTGGCAAAATTTTCTACGATAAATAAAGCTTTAGTCCCACTATCATGCAGCTGATGCGATAACTCTCGGCTGGTATATAGAGGGTTGACGTTGACCAGTACCATACCTGCGCGGATAATGCCCAAAGCCACCACTGGGTATTGCAAGATATTGGGCATCATCACGCCAACTTTATCGCCTTTGACCAATCCCAATGACTGTAAATAGCTGGCAATCTGGCGGCTATACAAGTCGAGTTGCTTAAAGCTAATCGTCGCACCCATACAGATATAAGCCGTTTTTTGTCCATAACGGCTAAAGTTACGCTCAAACACATCAAGTAAAGAGGTATTGTCGTCCGGCATATCGATAGTAGCGTCAATGCCATAGCGCTCATACGCACTTAGCCACGGTCTATCGCTAGGTATCGTTGGCATGGTAGGAAAGGCATTGTCTTGATAAACGTTGCTTTCATGAACATTGTTAGTCGCATTGCCTTTATTGCTAGTCGCAGTTTTACCGTTTGCTGTCTCTTTATTGATACTGTCGGTCATAATTTTCCCTAAAGGTTACCGTTAAGAACGTAGAATAATCTAATGAAAACACCATTATTTTTTGTGAATGGTCAATGACAGCATAAGCTTGTGAATAAGAAACGTGGTAACACGATAAGGTTTGTTATTCATAAGCTTTGTCAATCAAAGCACCATATTAAGTCCATGATAAAGCTCGAAATGACTCAGCTGCACTGAATCAAGCGTTGCCTTTATCATCATCGTTTTACCAAACATATAGAGCAAAATTGCCGTCTTTTTATAGACAAATAAAAAAATACGTCGGTGAGCACTATAGCAGTTTTGCTAAAAATTCTCTATCTATACTGGTAGTACCGCCACGTCAAAAAAAACCGTACAGACGAAAAAATGACAAGGTAGCCTATCAGCGACCTTATCATTTTTGGTTATTACGGCATTGGTTATCATGACGTTTTATGAGTACCTACTACTTAGCAGGACTCATCATCAAACATCTACATATGAGGGTTAGTGAATCAGCCGTGGTTTTTTTCTTCAAGCGCTCGCAAATCTTTACGTAGTATCTTACCAACATTAGATTTTGGCAGCTCATCAATGAATTCAACATGACGAGGACGTTTATAGCCAGTTAGGTTTTCTTTACCATAAGCGATAACCTCTTCAGCTGTTAAGCTCTCGTCACTACGGACGACGTAAATTTTCGGTACTTCGCCACTCTTTTCATCATCGACACCGATGACACCACATTCCAAAATCTTTGGATGGTCTGACATGGCGTCTTCTACTTCGTTCGGATATACGTTAAAGCCCGATACCAATATCATGTCTTTTTTACGATCAACAATTTTGAAATAACCGTCTTCATCCATCACGCCAATGTCGCCTGTACGGAAATAACCATCAGAGGTCATGACTTCGGCAGTGGCGTCATCACGCTTCCAATAGCCTTTCATTACCTGCGGGCCACGGACACAAATCTCACCGCGCTCCCCAAGATCCACTTCATTGCCTTCTTCGTCCAAAATAGCCATATCAGTGGCAGGCATTGGCAGGCCAATGTTTCCTGAAAACTCGCCCGTACCGTGTGGGTTCGCTGACGCAACTGGCGAAGTCTCTGACAGTCCATACCCCTGAACGATGACATTCCCCGTGACTTTTTCCCATTTAGTCGCCGTGTCTTTGAGTACCGCCATACCGCCGCCCATCGACATCTCAAGCTTGCTATGATCCAGCCCTTGGAACTCCTCATTATTAGCAAGTGCAGTAAATAACGTGTTTACCGCTGGGAAAAACGCTGGTGGATAATCTTTGTAGGCTTTAATCAAGCTTGGTAAATCACGCGGGTTTGGCACCAGCAGACCGATACAACCACGGTATAAGCCATACATACCGCAGACGGTAAACGAGAAAATATGATAGAGTGGCAAGGCCGTCATAATGACGGGTTGCTCATTTTGTTTCTCAAACTTATCAAAAGCATTGCCCAGATAAGTGTCACACTGGATTAAGTTTGCCACTAAGTTGCCATGCGTGAGCATCGCGCCTTTGGCCACACCTGTCGTACCACCCGTATATTGAAGAACAGCCACATCATCCAGCCCAATGTTATTGGGACGCTTGTAGTTTTCAGCAGAGAAGCGGTTTAGGGCTTTTTTAAATTTAACGCTGCCTTTGATATGGTAATCAGGCACCATCTTTTTGACATGTCGAACCACGGCATTGACGATGAAGCCTTTGATTGGGCTCATTAGATCGCCCATTGACGTCACTATCACATGATCGACCAAATCTTTACCGATATCTTCATAAGTTTTGGCAAAGTTTTCAAGCAGAATCAGCGCTTTGCTATCAGAGTCTTCTAACTGATGCGCAAGCTCCTTGGTGGTATAAAGGGGATTGACGTTGACCAACGTCATGCCAGCACGTAGCACACCCAATACAGCAACAGGTAGCTGTAAAATATTGGGCATCATCACCGCCACTTTATCGCCCTTTTGGAGTCCAAGTGACTGTAGATAGGCCGCAACTTGTTTACTATAACGATCTAATTCTTCGTACGAGAGCTTAACATCCATACAGACAAAAGCGGTCTTGCCTGCATGATTAATGAAGTTTTGTTCTAGTATATCGATCAATGACGTGTCAGCAGGCGGCATCTCAATATCGTACTGAATACCAAGCTTTTCGTAAGTTTTGACCCAGACCTTATCATTGCGACGAGTGAGGTTACCGTGATTTTCCATAATCTTTTTTCTCCTAGTAAATAGTACGCTATCGTCAACCCATGCAAATCACAGTGTGATAAAAATACGAAGAATCAGTGGTTGGCCTCTCCCCATAGCGATAAGCCAAATCGTGATGTAATCGTATGATGACGAGCAAACAATATAGCGGTAAATAGCCCTTTGTTAATTAACATACACACTTTATACAGACTACTCAATACAAAAGATTGCTACTTGAGTGCGCAAACTGGCTTGACGGTCAATAAAATAATAAATATCAATAACTTAACCATAATTATAGGTAAAATAACCAGTGGTTTTTTGCGAACATTTATCTATAAATACTCATTCATTTAGCTTGATATACAATTACTGCGCTTGCTCGCCGCTGATCAAGGCATTCACCACTCACTACATACTCAGATTATCAGTAGACAGAATGACAAAAGACCATTCAATGAACCATTGCTGAACTGACGTTGTAAAAGTACCAACCAATCCTCTCTAGGCACGTCACGCGCTGTCGTCTATTCTGACTTATACCTTTTTAATTCTGCCAATATCCTTTACGATAGCACTATTCTATTTGCTCGATTGAACCAATTATTGACACCTATTAAAACTCATAAGTGAATCCTATTTTATGTCCGATGTTATTGATCCTACAATTGCCCCAATCATCCCTAATGAACCGATGGATACCCGCTCAGTGGCAGAGTTCACCGAGCAAGCCTATCTCAATTATGCCATGTACGTCATCATGGATCGGGCCTTGCCCAATATCGCTGACGGGCTAAAACCAGTACAGCGCCGTATCGTATATGCCATGAGCGAGCTGGGGCTAAAATCCTCAGCCAAGGCGAAAAAATCGGCGCGCACAGTTGGTGATGTGCTGGGTAAATACCACCCACACGGTGACAGCGCTTGTTATGAGGCAATGGTACTCATGGCACAGCCGTTTAGCTATCGCTATCCGCTCATCACCGGTCAAGGCAACTGGGGTAGTCCTGACGACCCAAAATCCTTTGCCGCAATGCGCTATACCGAAGCCAAAATGTCCGCCTATGCCAATACCTTGCTCGCCGAACTCGGACAAGGGACGGTTGATTGGCAAGATAACTTCGATGGCACCATGCAGGAGCCAACCACCCTACCTGCACGCCTGCCCAATATATTATTAAATGGGACCACGGGTATCGCGGTCGGTATGGCAACCGATATTCCGCCGCATAACTTAAATGAAGTGGTACGCGCGGCCATTCGTTTGCTAAAAAACCCCGAGCTGTCCGTTAAGCAATTAACTCAGTCGATACCAGCGCCTGATTTACCAACGCCTGCCGAGATCATCACCAGTAAAAAAGACTTGCAGGCCATGTATGAAAGCGGTCGTGGCAGCTATAAGATGCGCGCCACGTTTCATGTCGATAGCAAAGAAAAAAACCTCGTCATCATTGATGCGCTGCCCTACCAAGTCTCGGGCAACAAGATTCAAGAGCAAATTGCCAAGCTCATGACCGACAAAAAACTGCCGTGGATTACCGATATTCACGACGAATCAGACCACGAAAACGCCTGCCGTATCGTGCTTGAGCTGAGATCAGCGCGCGTCGATGTCGATCGTGTCATGAGCCATTTGTTTGCCAGCACTGACCTTGAGAGTAATTACCGCGTCAATATGAATATGATTGGCCTAAACGGTAAACCGCAAGTCAAAAACCTCAAAGAAATCTTAGAAGAATGGCTCATCTGTCGCCGCTCTGTGGTCACGCGCCGTTTGCAGTATCGTCTTGATAAAATCGATAAGCGTTTGCATGTTCTTGCAGGTTTGCTGATTGCTTATCTCAATATCGATGAAGTGATTCGCATTATTCGTGAAGATGACGATCCAAAGTTGTCGTTGATGCAAGACTATGATCTTACCGACATTCAAGCCAATGCGATTTTGGACATTCGTCTGCGTCAGCTGGCAAAGTTAGAGGAGATTGAGCTGAGACGTGAGCAAGATGAGCTGGCTGCCGAACGTGCCGTTATTCAGGAGTATTTGGACAATTCAGAGAGCCTTAACAATCTGATGATTGATGAGCTGACGGCCGACATGAAAGAACACGGCAACGAGCGCGTATCGCCATTAGCAGAACGCGCGGAAGCACAAGCGCTCAAAGAGTCCGACCTGGTACCGAGTGAGCCTGTGACCGCCATCCTATCAAAAGCCGGCTGGATACGTGCGGCCAAAGGGCATGACGTCGATGCACCTGGCATGAGTTATCGCTCAGGCGATGCTTACCAAGCACATGTGCGCGGTAAATCCAATGAGAAAATCTACGTGCTCGACAGTACAGGGCGCAGTTATAGTATTGATGCACATAACCTCGCCTCTGCCCGTGGTCAAGGTGATCCGCTGACCAGTGTGTTAAAGCCGCCAGCAGGCGCCAGTTTTGAGCAGTTGTTAACCGGTAATGATGACCAGCGCATCATCCTCACCAGCTCAGCAGGTTATGGGTTTATTAATACCCTTGGCAATTTAGACAGCAATCAAAAAGCAGGGAAAAAAATCATCAATTTAGCCGCTGACAGCCGCTTACTGCCCGTGGCGCGTATCGATGCGCCAGTGGATATAACTGCCAATAACAGTGACAATACTGACAGTGAAAACAGCAACGCACGCATGGCACCTGACCAGATCGCTGTCGTGACCAATGCGGGCTACTTATTGATATTTGCTCTTGATGATTTGCCTGAACAAGCGCGCGGTAAAGGCAACAAACTGATTAAGCTAAAAGATGGCGAAGAGGTACTGGCTATCACGCCACTGAGTCAGCAGGACAGCTTAGTGGTTACCGCAGGCAAACGCCATGTGACGCTAAAACCAAACGACTTGGCCAACTATACGGGCACCCGTGGTAATCGTGGCGGCCAATTGCCAAGAGGCTTTCAGAATGTGACCTCGGTTGAGGTTGGGTAGTGAAAGTACGACCGTAATTGATAACACAAAAAGTAATTTTCAAAAACCTCCCATAGTAGCTAGCTCTACCGTGGGAGGTTTTATCATTGCGCTGATAACGCGTTCTTTTGCATTAAACTAAGTGCTATCCAACGTTTACAAACACTCTTTGCCTCAAAAGTTTTCTTCTTTGTTTAGCACGTTACCTGTTCACAGCTCTATTGACTATTTCTCTGATACTTGGCTATTTCTCTGATATATAGTACAAATTTGGCTCGCCCCACCCCCTAATTCAATCCCAAAATAGGGATCACCAAGTCCTCTTCATCGGTCAGATGTTGCGAGAGTAGAACACTCACGTCAACTAAGGTCTGATGCAATTGTCCACCTAGCGCCTTATCTTCATCCTCACTTGTCGCAAGCTGACTGTTTAATCCTTGCAACTCATTAAGTAGCGAGTCTAAATGCACATGGTCACGATCTAACACCTCAAACCCCGACTTTAACTGCGGATACATACGAATAAACTGTGGGAAGTACCCCTTATCCTCAACTCTATGATGCTGATGCAGCTTAAAAATATACTGATGAATCCGAGGTGAGAGTTGTGCGCGGTACTCTGACCACTCAATATCACCCGAATGATAGGCGTCACTGATTTGGTTAAGAATACGCTGGCGCTTACGAATATCGGCATGAATATTTAACCATCCCGATGTTTTATAAACATAGTCTGCGCTGTACCACTGATTGGGTGGGAGTTGCTCATACAAAAACAGCCAATCTGCCTCAAGCCGGCTGTCAGGGTGCCGCGGCGTTGGCCCAGACACTTCCCCATCAGCGCTGTCTTGATGATTTGATTTTTGAGTAGAAGCCGTCATGGTTTGTTCCTATAGGTTGTGTTACTGATTCAGTGTCTTGTATGGGCGCTTGGGTGATGGTCAATCAAGTGCCTCTAACCACACTCTCAGCATAGAAAATAACGTAAGATATTCATTAGAAAATCTAAAAATAATTGACTATACATGTAGGATATATATAGAGTTAAAAAACAGAATATCAACCAAAATATCAACTATGTATTTAGTTACGTATTAGGATTCTACCCACAGCCGGCGGTAGAACCTTACTGACCAGCACGTTACACAACCTAGTCAAAAAACCCGTTATTTTTCGCTGATGAGCCTGTAGGATAAAACGAATAATAACAACCGACAAAGCCGCTTAACCATTATCGAGTAGGCCTTGATAACCCTTGATGTAGTCGATTTGATTTAAAAATAATACAATAGACTGCAACGTCGCAGTAAGCAAAGAACAGGTATACCAGTCGCACGCTTTTTTTGCCTCATTCTGGTATTTTTAACTGACGGTAATAGGATCTAAAACATAAAGGACAATCATGTTTATTGTTGATAAAGCGGCTACAGCCGGTATGAAACACAAACTGCCCATACCCAAAATCATCTTTTTTGACATCGATGATACCCTGAGCCGGGGCGGTATGATCGCCGAGCATAACAAAGCGACTCTTGAGCAGCTAGCCAAGACGGATATCAAGCTGGTGATTTCGACTGGACGCTCTAAAGCCATCATACCTGATGATATTTTAGCGCTACTTGATGTGGGTGTCTTAGACGCTATTATTTGTATGAATGGGCAATACAGCTTCGATAAAAACGGACGCATCAGCCACTACCCTTTGTCTGCTGAACAGACGGAAAAAATTGTCCATCTTTGCCAACAGAGCGCGTTGATTCATAAGTTTGACTCCGCCACTCATATAGCATGGTCAGACGAAAACGAGCGCTTACGCGATTACAATGCCAGAACGCCAAACTCTATCGTCGATCCGGTCTATTATCAATCAACCCCTGTGTATCAGTGTTCTGTATTTTTTAACAATCAAATTGATAAAATGCAAGACGTGAACTTTGACCACTACGGTTTAAAGCTGGTGCATTGGCATCATATCGGCGCAGATATATTGCCTGTGGATGCCTCCAAAGCACGAGGCATCAAAGACGTGTGTGAGTACTACGCGGTAGATGTCAACGAGTGTATGGCGTTTGGCGATGGTATGAATGATCTAGAGATGTTTGATTTGGTCGGCTATGCGGTGGCGATGGGGGATGCTCAGCCTGATTTGATAGCACGAGCAGATTTTGTCACTGGAACGATTGAAGAGCGCGGGATACAAGCGGTGCTTGAGCAATTTCATGTCACACCCTGACAACTTGGGTCGGGTGAGTTTGCAAATAAGGACGCATAAACTACTCTCTCAGCCCCTACCTTTAGCGGCGCTTTGCTAGCAGACCATAAACCCAGCTACCAACTTTATAAAACCCTACGATGATAAGGATAAGTACCAACGCTGCCAGTGTATGAGCCAACCAAACTGGTACGTGGCTCAACCAACCAATCGTAAACGCCAACCCTAAATAGGTCTCAACAGGCCAATTGACGATAGACGCATGTGAGCCTGCGTTGAACAGTATCATAAAAGCGACTATGCCGATCACCGCGGTAATAAATCCAGCACGTTTGTGGTTGTTCATCTTTTCTCTCTTCTATATTCAGTGACGTGTTTTGTGCATGAGGGTGGTTATCATTGATTCGTTAACTCATAGCGCGTTTAGACGTAAATACTAAGGCATCGTCAAACCACCATCGACAGCGATGGACTGTCCCGTGATAGCCGCGCTTAGATCAGAGGCCATTAGCAGAACTGAATTGGCAAAGTCATCCACTGAGGTTGCTTGACGCAGCGGGGTGGTCGTCGCAATGTAGTCGAAAACCGCTTCGGTCGTTAAACGGCTGGCATCCGTCGTTTTTAACAGGCCACCTGCCAGCAAGTTGACCCGAATACCATACTGCCCAAGCTCAGCCGCTAGGTTACGAGTCAAGCCAATCAAGGCAGATTTGGCCGTCGTATAGTCATAATAAGTGACCACAGGGTTGTAGACCAGATTGGTTGAAATGTTGAGGATCTTGCCTGTCTTTTGCGCTTTCATCTGGGGCAGGACTGCCTGCACGGCATTGACCGCACCCTTTACGATGCCATCTATTTGTTGGGTAAAATGCGACCACTGAACGGTTTCAATACTGGTATAGTCCGCACTAGGATTAAATTGGTAGCTTGGCAACGCATTATTGACCAGTATATCAATACGACCATAGCGCGCCGTCACCTCATTTGCCATACCTTGCATCTGCTCAAGCTCTGTCACATCGGCTTGATAAGCAAATGCCTGCCCACCTGCCGCGACGATATCTGCAACTACTGTGTCAGCCGCTTCTTGACTATTGAGATAATTGACGCACACACTTGCGCCCGCTCCTGCCATCTTCTGAGCGATTTGTGCGCCAAGTCCACGACTGGCACCAGTGACAATAACCACTTTATTCAGCAAAAAAGCCGGTATCACCGCGTTGGTCTGAGTCATGATGGGTCATCCATTATTATGTTATGGTTAGTCAAGAGCATAGCGCCGCCCAAATCTGCACTTATCATAGCATGATTATCTGCTGTCATTGCCGCGTCCTAAGCTCGCTATAAATAGGGCCGTATATACCTGTTGGATTGGTCATTCAATCATTTAAACCAAAGCGCTGAGCAACGGATCAAGGCGGCTCAACGACTGTTAGACACGCCCCTTTAAATTTTTGACCACAATGACCATAATAGGGTGACCATTTTATCAAACATTTATTACCTGTCAGTCTTTACTGATGGTTATCGATTTGCATCACCTTATCTAGGAGAGATATTTTGACCCATTTATCATCGTCCCACCTACCCGCACACACGGCGGCCTCTGTCGGTCGTCTGATACCAAAAGCCCTGTTGGCAATGACGGTTGGCTTGGCACTTGCTAGCTGTAGCAACTCTGACAACGCTGCGGCTGATGGTAGTGCCGCCACGAGCGATGTGACGCTTAATTTATATAACTGGTCAGAATACATGCCACAAGAGATTCTGGATGGTTTTGAAGAAGAGACTGGTATTAATGTGAATTACACCACCTTTGATTCTAATGAAGCCATGTACGCTAAGCTCAAGCTGCTCGATGACTCTAGTCAGTATGACCTTGCGATCCCATCGACTTATTATGTCGAAAAGATGGCCAAAGAAGGGCTGCTACAAGAATTGGATAAATCGAAACTGAGTAACTTTAAAAATCTAGATACGTCATTTACCAACACCAAAGTTGACCCAGAAAATAAATACTCTATCCCTTATATGTGGGGCAGCACAGGACTGGCTATTAATGGCGATACTGTGGATCCTGCGACGGTCAACAGCTGGAATGACCTATGGGATCCTAAATATAAAGGTCAGGTAATGCTCACCAATGATGTGCGCGAAGTGTTTGGTATGGCACTACTGACACTTGGCTATTCAGGCAATAGTAGCGATCCTGACGAGATCAAAGCGGCTTACGATAAGCTCACCACTTTGATGCCAAATGTGAAAACCTTTAACTCCGATGCGACACGTATGCCCTATATCGAAGGCGAAACTGCACTGGGTATGACGTGGAATGGCGAAGCGGTTATGGCCAATGATGAAGGTTTGACCAGCTTGGTTTATAAGTACCCGTCTGAGGGCGCGATACTATGGATGGATAATTTTGTCATTCCAAAAAATGCAAAACAGGTCGATGCGGCGCACAAATTTATCGACTACTTACTACGTCCTGAAAATGCCAAAATCGTCAGTGAAGAGATTGGTTATGCCTCACCAAACATGGCAGCACGTGAGCTGATGGACGAAGATGTGCGTAATAATGCCACTATTTATCCTAGTAAAGACGTGCTAGCCAACGCTGAGTTCCAAGAAGATGTGGGCGATGAAGCACTACAAGTGTACCAGCAGTATTGGGATAAGCTAAAAACGGGGCGCTAGTGACTTCTTTAGTGACTGCTTTTTAGCGATAACTATGAAGCTAGCAACGAAAAACGCTGACGTTAAAGAGTCAGCGTTTTTTTATTTAAGATCCACTATAATCAGTTGAAAATAAAATCGATACGTTAATATCATCGTGCTAATGGGATACATTTTTCTTGCTTGCTGTTCGCAGGCGTGACAGAGGCTACAAAAAATTCATCCCATTCACTCTGTATCGGTTTTAAATAGAATCGACTGTATATTATAAATGTAAGTCAGTCTCGCCGCCTTGCTGTTTTATCCGGCGCTGCTCACGACGCTGATAGCTCAGGCCAGACGCTGCATACCAGTGCGGTTTGGTGGTTTGTAGCAAGTCACTCAACTGCTGCAATTGGGTTTGCAAGGTTTGCGTCAACCAAAAATACCCCTGCCATTCAAACGCCAAGTGCTGTACGCTTGGGTACTCTGAGACGGCAATACGAGTAATGGGGCGAAACATCTCATCGCTTGGACTACGCAGTACTGCTGCCATATGCTGCATGGCTTGGGTCAGCTCATGCTGATAATGTATCAATAAAGTGTGATTTTCATCATCGATGTCGATATTGGCCAAGCGCGGCGCTGCACTCAATAGCAAGTCAATCGTTCCGATAATATTCCGGTGAGTACGCTGGATCGTCTCCAATGTCTCTTTTTTAATCCCTGACTCACTGGCTGTCGCAGCGATATGTGGACGCACGGCCAGCAAGCGTTTATTGATCTGTTGTAGCGCTGTGACTAACGTCTTGTTAACCGGTACTCCATCGACTGAAAACGCCACTGGGTTCGGCGGTTGAGCCAAATCTTGCGTCATCCCGTCCGCCGTGTCAATGTGGTTGCCCACGCTAGCATAGAGACTACTACAGGCATCGAGGTTACTACTCAATAAAAAACGCCACATCAGGGTCGACTTTAATGGCAAGACCAGTGTCACTGCCACGGCGACCCCCGTCCCAAGTAAAATATTTAGAGCGCGGTAAATCCCATCTTGTCCAATACTACTATGGCCCAAATCTGAGACAATCATCAACATCGTGATCCCAGTCAGCAGCCCCGTGTATCCCAGTTGCCTGACCGCCAGATAGCCAATGATGCCACTGATCAGTCCAATGAGCGCATAATCTACCCACAACCATGCACCCACGTTTTGACTGAACCACAACACACCAAGAGCGGCACCAATGCCCAACAAGGTGCCCATTACCCGCTCTTTAGCCTTGGTATAGATCGCGCCTTGGTATTGTAATAGTCCCAAAATAATAAAAACCGTAATGGTCGTCCACTCCCCATGTGGGAGGTTTGTGACCTTATTGACTAACAAGGCAAGTATCACAGCCACACCCAACCGTGTTGCATGCAAGATATCCGCGTGTTGATAACGAACATAAGGCTCAACAAACGGTGCGGTAAATCGTTGCCACATAGTTAATTTCACGTCGGGCTACTCTTTTTAGTTGATGGTCGGATAAGGGGTAGGAATGAGGCGCTAAGTATTCACATGCTAGCAGTAGCGCCTTCATTTACAAAGCAATTGTCAAAAAAAACGCCTTTTGCCTATTAAAAGACAAAAGACGTTCGAGGTCAAAGCCTACTTATGCATAATGAAACTATGAATAATGAAACGCAGAGAGGTTTGATGGCACTTCTAAAGTGTACTGCTAAACTATACTTCTAAGAAGTCCAATATCCCTTCAGCCGCTTGCCGACCTTCCCAAATCGCTGTCACGACCAGATCCGACCCGCGTACCATGTCACCGCCTGCAAAAATCTTCGGGTTTTTGGTCTGAAACTTATAAGGCTGATCTTCAAGTGCCAGTACAAGACCATTGAGACTCATTTCGACCTGCTGACCCTCAAACCAATCCGCCGGACTTGGTCTAAAACCAAAGGCCATAATCACCGCATCACAAGGGATAATTTCTTCTGAATTTGGAATGGGCTCAGGGCGTTGACGACCTCGGTTATCGGGCGTACCCAATTGAGTCGTTACGACTTTTACGCCTTTGACTTTACCGTTTAAGCCAATGATTTCAGTTGGTTGACGGTTGAATAAAAACTCAACCCCTTCCTCACGAGCATTGACCACTTCACGGCGCGAGCCTGGCATGTTCTCTTCGTCGCGGCGATAGGCACAGACCACTTGCTCAGCACCTTGACGAATACTGGTACGGTTACAGTCCATCGCTGTATCACCGCCGCCTAGTACCACCACTCTTTTGCCTTTGAAGTCGATATACTCTTCGGGATTCTTTTCCCAATCATTACAACGATTGACATTGGCAATCAGATAATCTAGCGCATCATAAACGCCTTCTAGCTCTTCACCAGCAAACCCACCGCGCATATAAGTGTACGTGCCCATACCCATAAACACCGCATCATAATCGCTGAGCAGCTCATCAATACTAATATCTGTACCAATCTCTGTTTCCAGACGAAACTCAATACCCATGCCTTCAAAGATGACACGGCGATTGCGCATCACGTCTTTTTCCATTTTAAATTCTGGAATACCAAAGGTAAGTAAGCCCCCAATTTCAGGACGCTTATCAAAAACGACTGGTTTGACACCATTTCTGACTAAGATATCTGCACAGCCTAGGCCTGCGGGTCCTGCACCGATGATAGCGACTTTTTTATCCGTCCAAACCACATCAGACATATCCGGACGCCAGCCGAGAGCAAAGGCAGTATCATTGATGTATTTTTCTACATTGCCAATGGTGACGGCCCCAAAGCCATCATTTAACGTACAAGCCCCTTCACATAAGCGATCTTGTGGACAGACGCGTCCGCAAACCTCAGGCAAGGTATTGGTACGGTGACACAATTCAGCCGCTTGAAATATCTGCCCTTCGGTGGCCAGTTTTAACCAATTAGGAATGTAGTTATGTACGGGACACTTCCATTCACAGTAAGGATTACCGCATTCAAGACAACGGTGCGACTGCTGCGCCACTGCTTCACTCTCAAACGGTGTGTAAATTTCGACAAATTCCGTTGAGCGCGTTGCGATGTCTTTTTTGATCGGCTCAAGCCGTGGTACATCTAAAAACTGAAAACTATTTTCTATGCGTTTTGCCATGGTGCTATCTCTTTTATATAAGGCTCTTTTACAGTGGGCGGTGACAGCCAGCGATGCTCAATGAACACAAGGCATGTCGGCTGTTGCTGTCACTTACCTGCTTAAAACCTGTGAGTTACAACGTATCTAAAAACCTATTATTGGGTAACCTACTCAAAGCTGCTATCAATCAACGATGACCAATCAGCTATTGTGGGTCTGCCATAGTAGTTTTAAGAAGGCTTGCAATGTTCGCAGCTTTTGGTTTTACCAAATAAACCTTACGAACGTAGTGTTCAAAGTCATCCAATATCGTCTGGCCCCACGCACTACCGGTTTTATCTATATGAGTTTCGATCACGCGTTGCAAATAGATGCGATGTTCTTCTGTTTGCTCGCTTGAAATACGATTCAGATCGATCAGTTCATGATTACAGCGATCAAAGAAGTCGCCTTCCATATCGAGTACATAAGCGAAACCACCGGTCATACCTGCCCCAAAGTTGAGACCTGTACGTCCAAGAATCGTGACGATACCGCCCGTCATATACTCACAGCAGTGGTCGCCTGTGCCTTCGATGACCGCGTGCGCCCCCGAGTTACGAACCCCAAAGCGCTCGCCTGCCGTACCAGCGGCATACAACTTGCCACCAGTGGCGCCATATAGACAAGTGTTACCGATAATGGCCGTGTTTTGTGCGGTAAAGCTTGAGTTTTTCGGTGGATAAATGACGATCTCCCCGCCTGCCATGCCTTTACCGACATAGTCATTGGCATCGCCTTCAAGCTCAATGTTCAAGCCGCCCGCATTCCAGACGCCTAAGCTTTGCCCTGCGGTGCCTGTCAGACGCAACTTAATTGGCATGTCGCTCATACCCAGATTGCCCCATAGCTGCGCGATTTCGCCAGAAATACGAGCGCCGATAGAGCGATCACAGTTGCCCACATCATAGCTGTACTCACCGCCTGTGCCTTGGCGGATATTCAATAGCATATCGCTAATCATCTGCTCGGCGAGCAAGCCTTTGTCAAATGGCTCATTGCGCTCTACCTGACATGTTTGCGCTTTACCAGCACTGGCCGGATGACTAAACAGCAATGGGGTTAGATCAAGGTGGCGCTGCTTGTCAGTCGTCCCTTCTAATACGTCGAGCAAATCAGTACGTCCGACCAGCTCTTCCATACTACGTACGCCCAGTACTGCGAGCCACTCGCGTGTTTCGGTCGCCACAAACTTAAAGAAGTTAATCAACATCTCAGCTTCACCAATAAAGTGCTCATCGCGCAATCTGGCTTTCTGAGTGGCAACGCCTGTTGGACAATTATTCAAATGACAAATACGTAGGTATTTACAACCAACCGCAATCATCGGTGTGGTACCAAAGCCGAAGCTTTCTGCACCAAGGATAGCGGCTTTTACGACATCAAGACCCGTTTTTAGGCCACCATCGGTCTGCACTCGTACTTTATCACGTAGTCCATTAACACGTAGCGACTGGTGAGTCTCAGCAAGCCCCAACTCCCACGGTGAGCCTGCGTGATGAATAGAAGATAGCGGCGACGCTGCTGTACCACCATCATAACCTGAGATGGTGATTAAGTCAGCGTAGGCTTTTGCCACGCCTGTGGCGATTGTGCCAACCCCTGGACGAGAGACCAGCTTGACCGACACCAAGGCATCTGGATTGACTTGTTTTAAATCAAAAATCAGCTGCGCCAAATCCTCGATAGAATAAATATCATGATGCGGTGGTGGAGAAATCAGCGTCACCCCCGGTACAGAGTATCGCAAGCGAGCAATCAAGGCATTGACCTTACCACCCGGTAGCTGGCCACCTTCACCCGGTTTGGCACCTTGAGCCACTTTAATCTGCATCACTTCTGCTGAGCGCAGATACGCAGGGGTCACGCCAAAACGGCCTGAGGCAACCTGTTTGATTTTTGAGTTGCGCAGCGTGCCATAACGCACTGGATCTTCCCCGCCCTCACCAGAGTTTGAGCGTCCGCCAATGGTGTTCATAGCCATAGCAATGGCTTCATGGGCCTCAGGAGATAGGGCGCCAAGCGACATGCCAGCAGAGTCAAAACGGGTCAAAATTTTGGAGATATCTTCGACCTCATTGACATCAATACTGTTGTCTGTCTTTAACTGCAATAAGTCGCGCAAGGTAGCAACTGGACGGCTATTGACCAGATCTGCATAATGACGATAATTGACGTAATCGCCCGTTCGTACCGCCGTATGTAAGCTGTTGATTACGTCTGGATTAAAGGCATGATATTCTTTGTTAAAGACAAACTTGAGCAATCCACCTTGATCAAGTGGTGCACGGCGTTTAAAGGCATTAGCAGCCAGTTGTGCTTGATCCGCTGCCAAATCTGCAAAGGTTGCGCCTTTAATACGACTTTGCACGCCTTTAAAACACAAGCTTACGACTTCTTCTGAGAGGCCAACGGCTTCAAACAACTGGGCACCGCGATAAGAAACCACGGTAGAGATGCCCATTTTTGATAAGATTTTTAGCAGGCCTTTATCCAAGCCTTTACGGAAATTTACCCGTGCTTGAATCGGATCACCAAGCAGCTCGCCCGTTGCGACCAAGTCATCGATGACATCGTAGGCTAAGTATGGATAAACGCAGGTCGCACCAAAGCCAATCAATACGGCTACTTGATGCGAATCACGAGCAAGACCTGTCTCAATGATGAGATTGGCATCGGTACGAATACCTTGGGCAATGAGGTAATGATGTACGGCACCCGTCACCATAATAGCGTTGGCCGGCACTTTATCTACATCAATGGCCTTATCAGACAACACAATCAGTGTATTGCCCGCTCGAATGCTACTCGCCACTTGCTCACAGATGGCAGTAATGGCATCAGACAATTCTAGCGTACGATCATAGTTCAAGTCGATACGATCCATCTTGAACGCAGGATCCTCTAAAGTCTCAAGCTGCTGCATCTTGCTGGCTGATAACACCGGTGACGATAGAATAATACGATGGGCATCTCTCGCAGACGGCGCAAACACATTGGTTTCAGCACCTAAGCACGTCTGTAGCGACATCACAATAGATTCACGCAGTGGGTCAATCGGTGGATTGGTGACCTGTGCAAACTGCTGGCGGAAAAAGTCACCCACATGACGAATTTGCTGCGATAGTACTGCCATGGGCGTATCATCCCCCATCGATCCGACTGGCTCTTGACCATTTTCGGCATTGGGACGAATGATTTCAGTGCGCTCTTCATTGGTGATGTGATACATTTTTTGCAAGGCTTTTAGCTTGTCACCGCGGCAAGACTGCGCCGCCAATGTTTCTTCTAAACGCTCATCATCACGAACGCGAGTTGCTTCTTCACGTAACCATTTACGATACGGATGGGCTTCTTTAAGTAAGGTTGCAATTGCCTTAGTATCTAATATTTGACCGGTCAACGTATCAATGACCAGCATCTGACCAGGTCCAACGCGGCCTTTTGCCAATACGTCTGTCGGCGAGTAATCCCAAACGCCAACCTCAGAGGCGACCGTGATATACCCATTTTTGGTGGTCACCCACCGCGACGGACGCAGACCATTTCGGTCGAGCATACAAACGGCATAGCGCCCATCTTGAATCACCAAACCTGCTGGGCCATCCCACGCTTCCATATGCTGCGAGTAAAACTCATAAAACGCGCGCAAGTCCATGTCCATGCTATCGACATTCTGCCAAGCGGGTGGCACTAGAATCGACATCGCATGGAACAAATTCATACCGCCTGACATCAGCACTTCAAGCATGTTATCCAAGCTTGATGAATCAGACCCCGTGCGATTTACCAAAGGCGTCAACTCATTCAAATTGGGCAATTTTTCTGATTTTAGTTTTGGCGTACGTGCTTCCGACCAATTGCGGTTACCTGTGATGGTATTCAACTCGCCATTGTGGGCAAGATAACGGAATGGTTGTGCCAACGGCCAGCGTGGCAAGGTATTGGTTGAGAAGCGTTGATGGAACACCACGATATGCGACGCCAAACGCTCATCTTGTAGATCTAAAAAGAACGCTGGCAAGTCTGATGGCATCACCAAACCTTTATAAATAATCGTCTGGCAACTCAATGAGCAAACATAAAACAGCTCATCATCGACCAAACGTTGCTCCGCTTTTTTACGGGCGACAAACAATTTACGGTTAAAATCGTCCGCTGCCAGCTCATTGTCATTGGGGGCATTGACAAACACTTGCTTAAAATCTGGTAGTGTCTCACGACCAATCTCACCAACAATACTTAAATCAAGCGGCACATCGCGCCAACCTGCAACCTCTAGTCCTTGTGCCTCGATCTCCTCGCTTAGTACTTGCTGGCTATGCTTGGCCTTAGCCTCGTCTAAATTAACGAACACCATACCCACTGCAAAATTCTCGGTAAGTGTGAACTGCTGCTCAGCTGCGATTTTTTTAAAAAACTCAGTAGGCGTTGCCAGTAATAAACCACAACCGTCACCAGTTCTACCGTCAGCCGCAACACCACCGCGGTGAGTCATACAACTGAGGCTATGAATAGCAGTTTTTACCAAATCATGGCTGGCCTCACCCTCAATGTGAGCAATCAAACCAAAACCGCAATTATCAGAAAAGTCATCTGGCGTGGCCAGGTGGGTTTGCGAGGAAATCATTGACATAGCTGGTCCTTTTAAGTAAACGGGTAACTTAGGTAACCAATGCGGCACATAAGCTGACACCCGTAGGCAGAACGGGCTGGTAATTAATATTCGTATATCCGAATTAATAAATGGTGTGACGCTCATAGCCATCATGCTTTGAGAGTAAGGTAAAACCCTTGACCCTCCTAGTCAGTAGATGATGTCTTAACAGGTAATTAGTGTATTAACAGATAGTAAGTAGTAGCCCGTGGCAATGGGGCGAAACCCGTCCCTATGTGCCAGTTACTTAATCATCAATAACGTAACGTCGTTATTATGAGTGTCGCTTGTCATTGTGTTATGCCTAGCGTTTCAAGCTGATTGGCTGGGCATCGAACAACAGTACATTTGATTAATTTTGAATATCTGACGCTCTGTATTCAAGCGCTTTATTAACCCTAAAAAGAGTGACAATAAGAGAGGTTGCGCCACTTGCAGTAGCTTCGCTATGCATGACAAGCAGCTGCGCTTGAGACAACAAGTTTTAGTAAAATATCTTATGAATAAGAGAGTCTTACTAAATGATTGTTAGATAAATAGTTTTTTACGATAACTATACAGAACGTCGCCCACAGTTATATTAGTTAATGATGGGCAAAAAATCTAGTCTTTTCTCTCGATTCATCGACCATATTTTGTAAGAGAACTTATTACTATTGGTTATAGGATATCTCAAAATCGCAGTTACTCTCTAACGTAAAGTAATAATTGCAAGGCTTGGTGACCGTAACTCAGGTAGCCGTGTTATCCCTGCACACTTACTATAGCGTTGATCACACATTAATAAACTTGCATAAAAAAACCCACCAACTGTTTTTGTTAGTGGGTTTTACCTTTCATCATTATCGCGACGTTGTCACTGCTGTGAACTACTAGCTAGCCACTAGTTACTTTTATCTTCTATCAGGGTTTTTATGCTATCGCTACTCGTCTTAGGAGAGCTATTCGCTTTAGAGGCGTTGGTGTTGTCACTTTTGCTGACAGAATTTGTATTATTCGTATTACTTGGCGGTTTAGGCGTTGGCACTACTGGGGGTTTTTTCGTGCTGTTACTATCAGTCGCGGATGCCGCTGGCTTTTTGGTGTCCTGCGCAGGTTTTTTCACACTGTCTTTGTCTTTAGACGTCTTGTCAGCTGGCGCTTGGCCTTCATAACCGACGATACGCTCTTCACTCACGGATAAAGTAGCAGAAGTATCAGCCGACTGACGAATACTTTCCTCATTATTGTCATTTGTGGCGTCTTGGCTACTACGATTTTCATTGTTGCTTGCTGCTTGGTTACTATCACCACTGCTAGCATTTTGCGTTTGCTGACGCACGGGGACTTCGCGTTTAGTTGGGTTCAAATTCACGGAACGTGTGCGCTTTGTGCTTAAGTCTTTTACTGGATCAGGGCGTTCATAGTTATCGATAATACTGACGTAGCGATTGATCTCTTCTGGTAACACCCGCACGTTATCAGGCAACTTAAAGTCTATGAGTTTTGCGGCGCCGACAGCTTCTTGTGGACTGCTCATGATCCCATAAGTCAGCATATAGCGTACTTGATTTGCATCATCGAGATATCGGAAGTAAGCAAATTTATCACGGTCCTCGCGGCCTTCTAGGTAACTGACAATCACCTCGTTTTCAGTGACATTCATCACCTGCACCGTCCATTTGCCTTTATTGGCCAGCAAATAACGCTTGTCTTTAAACTCATCAGGATAGTTGCGCAAGTCACGAACCGTCGCATCAAAACTGATGGGCTGCACATCGGTATCAAGCTCATGTAGCGACTCAATTTTTAAGGGCTGTTCAAGCTCATTACTTAATGGCTCTGGTGCTGATATCGGGGCATTTTCGATCTTAGCACCCAGCGCTGGCGTTTGACTAAGCATCCAAACCAGCGCTGTCACTACCCCCAACAGCAAGGTCATTATCAGCCAAATCAGTGCTTGCCGGCGATATGATTGGCGAGCGGTACGAGTCGTCGATCTTGAGGCTGCCATGGAAATGTCCTTGGTGAAAGTGTGTTCAACCGCACACGTCAATGCGTGTTTAAGTAAAATGACGGCTAACCAGTATAATAGGTATGTTTATAGTCAGTGAGCAATGATGAGCCATGAAATGTTGAGGTGTTATGCCATAGGTGGTGACAATACGTCAGTTAGCAACTTGGCATCAAAATCATTGGTCAATACGGCCTTACCTAGCGATTTTAACAAAATAAGGCGGATTTGTCCGTGTTTCACTTTTTTATCATGACCCATCAAATCTAAAGCAGTTTGCACCTCAATAGGCGGCGGTGTGATAGGCAAATTGGCCAAGGTTAACACACGTTTAACTCGGGCAACTTCCTCGGCCGTTAACCAGCCCAGTTTTTGCGACAGTTCGGCCGCTTGTACCATCCCAGCAGCGACTGCTTCACCATGCAGCCAGTTACCGTAGCCTTGGTGCGTCTCAATCACATGCCCAAAAGTATGCCCAAAGTTTAGCAACGCACGCACGCCTGACTCTCTCTCGTCTTGCGCGACGATATCGGCCTTATACTGACAGCAGCGCTTTACTGCATCGCCAAGTATGGCCAAATCCAATGCCATCATCGCAGGCAAATTGTTTTCAAGCCATGTCAAAAATGCTTCGTCCATGATAAGCGCGTATTTAATAACTTCAGCAAGTCCTGCCGACAGCTCACGCGCGGGCAGTGTTTTGAGCGTGCTCATGTCCGCAAGCACCATTTGCGGCTGCCAAAAAGCGCCAATCATGTTTTTGCCTTGCGCATGATTGATGCCCGTCTTGCCACCAACGCTCGAATCCACTTGCGACAGTAGCGTGGTTGGAATCTGGATAAAACTCACCCCCCGCATAAAACTGGCCGCCGCAAAACCTGTCATGTCCCCAACCACGCCGCCACCCAACGCAATCAGTGTGACATCACGATTGAAATGCTCCGCCATCAAGGCATCGTAGATTTGGTTGATACTGGTCTGGTTCTTATATTGCTCACCATCAGGGAGGACGCAAACCTTGACGGTAAATTGCTCTGCCAGCTCTTCTGTTAAAGCATTTAAGTATAAAGCCGCAACGGTGTCATTGGTGACAATCAACACTTGGCGACCGCTGATATAGGGTGCGACTTGCTTTGCCATGCTGTTATTTTCTGTCGCCGTTTTTTCAGTAATGACAATTGGATAGTCATGACTTTGCGTATGAACGGTTAATCCATCATGAAACAGTGGCTTGGCCATGAGCACTCCCTAAGCATTTTAATGAGATAAAAGTAGCTGACTGTAATTAATAACTCGGTTTATCTTTGCCTCTTATCACTCTTTTTTAGAGCCTACTGCGCTAGAGATATTAAAGGACGCTAGCTGCTGTAAGAGTTGGTTGACCATATGCCGCGGGTACGTGTGCCCAGTTGGCATTATGATATGCGCAACTTGACGATATAATGGATCGCGTGTGCTATACAGGTCTTGCAGTATTTGTCTGGGATTAGGCTGCTGTAACAATGGTCGTGATTTGTCTTTGGCCGTACGAGCCATTTGCACATCGACTGGTGCATTCAAATAAACCACAATGCCGCGTTGATTTAAAAACGCGCGGTTTTCAGCACTCATCACGGCGCCGCCACCGGTGGCTAAGACAATGTGGGGTTTCTGAGTGAGCTCATCAATGGCTCGCGTCTCACGCTCCCGAAACCCAGCCTCACCTTCTTTAGCGAATATCCAAGCAATATCGGCACCTGTTTGTGACTCAATATACCAATCGCTGTCTACGAAGGTGCGTCCTAACTGCTTGGCAAGCAATTTGCCGATCGTCGTCTTCCCTGCTCCCATCGGTCCTACTAAAAACACCGACGGTAATTCCTCCACCATAACACTCACTCAGCTAAATTAGGTATGATACAACGTCATTGATATTCTGGCTAGTAATGCGCTGTGATTATTGTTCGCAAACTTTAAAAATTTATACATAAAAAAAGCAAGCGTTGCGGCTTGCTTTTTCGGACAAAAAACAATCAAAGACGGCTTAATCCAAGCGACTGATACCATCATTGATTAATTTTGGTGTGACAAATATCAACAGCTCTTCTTTATTGTTACTGCGCACATCACGACGGAACGCACGACCAATATACGGCAAATCTCCTAAAAAAGGCACCTTATCGACGCCGTTATTGGTACGGTTTTTAAAGACACCGCCCAGTACAACCGTTTGACCGTCTTCAACAATAACGTTGGTTGAAATAGAGTCCTCAGCGATGGCGACCTGATTGTTAATAATAGTTGGTGTGCCGTTTGTAATGACCAGTTGCAAACCAATCTTACCATCAGGCGTGATGTTTGGTGTGGCTTCTAGGCTGAGTGCCGCCTCTTTAAAACTGGTCGTCGTGGCGCCACTGGCAGATGCCTCTTGGTAAGGAATCTGGGTACCAGAAGACACTTTCGCTGTTTGCTTATCTGCGGTCAAAATCTTTGGCGTAGAGATCACCTCACCTCGGTTGTCGGCTTGCAATGCTGACAGCTCAAGATCGAGCATCACATCAGACATACTGAGCAAACCAAAAGCGATACTACCCGCTGGGTTGGCCACCCCTAAATCCACGTTTAGATTGTCAGGACGGGTAATATCATAAGAAGGGTAAGAAACCGTTTGGCCATTGACTGTCGTCGTTTCTACATCAAAGTCCTTCAAATCCCATAAGGTCTGATTACTACCACCAACCAATAGATTACGATTATTGGCCGCACCATTTGACAAGATACCCCAACGCACCCCAATCTCTTTACTAAAACTATCAGTGGCACTGACGATACGTGCTTCAATCATTACCTGACGAACTGGAATGTCGATTTTACTGATTAATTTGTGGATATTCTCAATACTTTTAGCCACATCTTTAATGATTAACGTATTGGTGCGCTCATCGACCGTGACCGTTCCACGATTGGATAACAGCGTATTATTGTCGTCAACGCGATTGGCAATACCACTATTACCACCGCTAGACGCGCCACTACCTTGAGAAATAAGTGTCAGTACATCTTGGGCTTTTGCATAACTTAAGCGAATGTACTCAGTGCGTAGGGGGGCAAAAGACTCAACTGCTTGCTGTGCCTCAAGCTCACGTGCTTCTTGTTCAGCAAGCTCAGTGGCTGGCGCCACCAAGATGACATTCCCATTTTCACGTTTGCCTAGGTTTTTACTTTTCAAAATAATATCAAGTGCTTGATCCCATGGGACATTGATTAGGCGCAAAGTGATATTACCAGACACCGAATCACTAGCAACAATATTCATCTCGGTAAACTGCGCTAAGATATCTAAAACGCTACGAATCTCAACGTCTTGGAACTCCATAGACAGTCGCTCACCGCTATACACTTTTTCTTCAAGCGTCGGCTCGCGTAGCAGTTCAGGCTTATTGATACTGATGTTTAACTGGTTGCCCGATTGGTAAGCTTGATACTCGTAATCATCGACCATATTGATAGTGATGACACCGTTTTGGCCTTGGTTCTTGGTATCAATACTACTAACAAGACCACTATTAATGTTTAATCGACGTAGTAAATTTCTTGGAACCGTACTGCCTGTCAAACGTACAACCAGCTTATTACCTTGACGTTGTACATCCACAGGAATGGCTTCGTTGGCAAGGGCGATACTGACATTGCCACCACCATTATTCCCGGCCGCAAAATTGACCGCGCTTAGACCGTCATAACTGTACTGCTTACTCACTTGTGACGCGGCAAGCTGCGGATTGAGTAGAGGATTGACTCTAACCACCATCGTATCGGCTGGTACGGTCTTTTTTTCTACTGCCCGACTGGTGGTGCGGACGGCAGCCACAGGCGCCACACTGGTCTCAACGATTGGTGTGACAACAGCTGTGGTCGTCAGGTCATCACTGTCGTTGAGCACGTCTTGAATAGGGTCACTGGTCACGACTGGACGATTGGGATCCGTAATGGTCAGCAACAAATCATTGCCCTCAATCGCTGTCGTATAACTGCCTGACTGCTTGAGGCCAATGATAAGACGCGTGGTACTGTCACTACTTAACGTCGTAACATCATTGACCACGCCAACATTATACTCATTGAAACGACTGGCCAACCCGTTTTGCACTTGTTCGAAATCTAGCACCAAACGGCTAGGATCATCCAGCTGATAAGCCGCCGGTAATACTGGTAAGCCTGCAAAGCCCAAACGCAGTTGCGTCACCGCAGGCGCTGTTTGTACCACAGTGACGTTGTTAATACGCTGTACAGCATGGGCACTGTTACTCACTGCTACCATGCTGATTGCCAATGCTGAAATGGCAAAAGCAGAGGACACGCGGTTGCTCATCATCATTACCTTGTTATTGCGTACTGTCATTACTTATTCCTCAAAAAATCTGCCGACTTAGCTTATGGGGGATACCAGCGACTGGGGTTTTTCAATGAACCCTGCGCGGCTGTCTGGCACAATTTCAATCAAATTAATCTGGGTCGGCGTGATTTCAACAATACGGCCGTCATTTAATCCAAGATAATCACCTACTTTAACACTAGCAACCGAGCCATCAGGACGTTGTATCAGCGCATAGCGCTGTCCCTCGGGGGATACCACCACACCACGAAAAACCAGTTGCGATAGCTCATACTGCTCAAGCGGTTCTTTTACTCTGGTAATATCAGGGCGCACACCGTCAATTGAGGTAGTCGGGCCTTCTACATTGACCAAACTTGGTGGCAAAAATGGACTACGCTGCGCACTAGCACTGTAAACGAAGTCCTCTACCAGCTCCGCCTTGGGCGGCGGCTCAATAGGCTGTGCAGGCTGATTGCGTATGTCAGTCATTGCTTGCTCTGCCATGGCAATACGGTCAGTACAACCCGTCATTGATAACACAGTAACGCTTAACACCAGTAGGATGGGCAATTTTTGGCTACTCATTAGTTGCCTCCTGCATTATCAGTCGCAGCGCCAGTTTCATCCTCAGGCGCCGCTTCTTTTGAGCGATACGTTTTGGTTTGTAGCACCAGATTAAGCTCTGGTAAGACGTCCAGTGTTGGCTGCGGATTACTCACCTCAAAGTCGTGCATGGTAATAATTCGTGGTAAGGCGGCAAGACCACTGATAAAGCTGCCAAATTGATGATATTCACCTAAAGCTGCAATGCGAATAGGCTGCTCAATAAAGAACTCGTTCTCAATCTCAGGTTCGACGGAAATGTCTTGAAAACGGATGTTACTGCCCACCCCTGTCATATTGATCCCTTCTACCAACTCTGACACACGGGTATCTTTTGGTAGCTGATCGAGTAAGGTGTTGAATTCCGTCTCCATTTGGATAACTTGTGCTTGATACGCTTTTAAGTGGCGCGCGCGTGACTCTTTTTCACGGTAGCTCTCAAGCAAGGTTTGCTGCTGACTTTCGGCAGCGCTGATCTCATCAATCTTGCTGCTAATCGGTAGCGCCCACGCTAGTGCCGCTATAAAGACAATGATAAGCCCAATAACGGTTATTTTTACTGGGAGTGGCCAGCTGCCATAGTTTTCGGAATCTAAAGACTCAAAACTGCGCCGAAACTCATTTAGATCAAACTGCTTCTTTGGTGTCACCGCCGTTTTTCTGGTTTTGATCAGGCTTTTTTTGCGGCTAAGCTTCATAGCTCATCTCCCAGCTCAGCATCAGCAGATGTGGCTGTCTCTGACTGCACTTTCGTCGTTACCACAAACTGTACATAACTGTCTTCAGGATAAACAGGGCGCGGCGCCTCGCCAGCAGTAACCGTATTATTAAGCGCTGGCGCTGTTTCATACGCACTGATATTTTGTTGAATGTTACTCACCGCAGAGTTGCCCATCCACTTACTGTTATCAAGATTGCGAATCAAGCTTGAGACTACATTTGGGTTGTCTGCCAGACCCGTCAAAGTGAGCGTATCGCCTTCACGTTTGAGGTTATTGAGGTACAATGCTGGGGGAATGGCTTTAGCAAGATCATCCCACAGACGTACTGGTACAGGGCGTCGACCCTGCAAGTCTTGGATCACCTGCATACGTGAGATAATGTCTTCACGGCGCTGCTCCAGACTATCAATCTCAGTGAGCGCTGTGTCTAAACGAGCATTTTCTTGTTCGATCAATGCGTTGGCATCGAGCTGCTCATCAAGCTCATTGTTAAAGTAGCTCCACGAAGCAAAGGCGACCAACAGAGTGAGCAAAGTCACCGCGACCACTAATGTTATAAATTCTTTGTTGCGACGTTCGCGCTCTTCTTGTCGCCAAGGTAAAAGGTTAATACGAGCCATTAGTCAAAGCTCCTTAACGCAAGACCGCACGCCGCCATCAAGCTTGGTGCCTCAATAGCCAGTTGTTCATTGTCGATATTTGGCGCGATGGTCATATTAACAAACGGATTGGCGATACTGACCGTCACACCAAGTTTTTGTTGTGCCATACCTGCCAGACCAGCGATAGAGCTACTGCCACCAGCCAGTACCACATGATCGATACTACTGTACTGGCTTGAGGAGAAATAAAACTGTAGTGAACGAGTGATTTGTTGAATGGTATTTTCGATAAATGGGGTTAGTACATCAATATAGTAATCATCAGGTAAGGTGCGCTCACGCTTACTGATATCTGCCTCTTCAGCCGTGAGCCCATAACGGTTTTGAATCGCTTCTGTCAACTGTACGCCACCAAATAATTGCTCGCGACTATAGATAAACTCGCCATTCTTAGCAACATACAAAGTCGTTTGATTATGGCCGATATCTACCAAGGCCACCAACTCTGGATTATTTGGTAAGTTATCAACCATCAGTCCAAACGCACGCTCAATCGCATGGGATTCAATATCCATCACTTTGGTTTGCATACCACCGAAAGTTAAAGCATCGACACGTTGATCGACATTTTCTGAGCGCGAGGCCGCAAGTAATACTTGTACCATCTCATCACTTAACAAAGACGGACCTAACACCTCAAAATCCAAATTCACGTCTTCTAAAGGATACGGCACGTATTGATCGGCATCCAAACGTATTTGAGCTTCACGCTCAACATCACTTAACGCCGCGTCCATATCAATAATTTTGGTAATCACTGCGGATCCTGATACTGCCGTGGCGGCCTGACTACCCGTCGCCTGACAGCGCCTAGCCAAAGTCGCAATCACATTGCCAACCGCTTCAGTGTCTACTAAAAGCTTATCGACGACTACTCCTTCCGGAAGTCCCTCAATACCATAAGATTTTAAGTGAAACATGCCCTGTTGGCGCTGTATATCAACCAACTTTACTGAGGTGGCACAAATATCCACGCCAATCAAATGTTGACTTTTGGAAGTAAATAGCCTCACAAGCTCTATACCTTATATTAAGTGTACACTTTGATAGTTATTTGTAATAATTGAACACAATACTTTACTTAATAGATAGATTCAAGCGTTTAAATTGGCTGTTAAGGCTAACTTACACATTTATTATGACCTCTTATTTTGTTCAAGGTATAATGCCTTACCTGTTGCAAATTTTAATTGATAAGCCTTACTATGACCAAAAAAATTGCTACCGCACGTCTCATTCATTTTTTAGTGGGACTTTTTATCGCCTGCTTAGCGTTAGCAGTGGTTTTAGCGCTTGCTGTGCCTATCGGTTTTTACGGTATGGCAATGTATTTATCCCCTACTTTGCCTAGCACACAAGAAATTAAGACAGCAAATTTTGAGATGCCATTACAGGTTTATAGTAGTGACGATAAATTAATCGGTCAATATGGCAATCGCTTATCGCTTCCCGTTACCTTTGATGAGATTCCTGAAGATCTCACCCATGCTTTTTTAGCGGCAGAAGACGCCTCTTTTTTTCAGCACAGTGGTATTAGTATTAAGGGACTTGGCCGTGCGGTTACCGAAGTGGTGACTGATGATGATAGCCAGACAGGTGGCTCTACCATCACCATGCAGGTGGCCAAAAATTACTTTTTGAGTCCAGAACGCACCCTAAATCGTAAGCTGACTGAACTGTTCTTGGCTCGTAAGATCGAAGATGAACTCAGTAAAAATGAGATCTTGACGCTTTATGTCAACAAAATCTACTTGGGTGAAGGCGCATATGGTGTCCGCGCTGCTGCCAAAAAATACTACAGTAAATCACTAGAAAATTTGACTATTGCTGAGATGGCCATGTTGGCCGGTCTGCCAAAAGCGCCATCTAAATACAACCCTGTGGCCAATCCTAGCCGCGCGCTGACTCGTCGCAACTGGATCATTGGACGCATGCACGAGCTAGGCTATATCACCAAAGCCCAATATGACGAAGCCGTTAATTCACCAGTAGGCATCAACCTTTATCAAGAGAAGCTTGACGTTAATATGCCATATTTGGCAGAAATGACTCGCGCTACCTTGGTCGAACGCTACGGTGAGCAAGTGATGCACAGTGGTTGGCGCGTACGTCTTACCGTGGATAGCGAAGCACAAACAGCGGCAGAAGCGGCTATTCTAACAGGCTTGGTCGCTTACGAGCATCGCCACGGCTGGCGCGGGGCAGAAGCAAATGATGAACCTTTAGAGAATTTCCGCCGTTACAGCAATATGTATCCTGCCAAAGTCACTCAGGTTAACGCCCAAAGCTTTGATGCAACCTTGCAATCAGGTAAAAATATAACCGTTAACTGGCCTGAGATGAGCTGGGCAGCCAAATACATTTCTGCTGATCGTATCGGCTACCCCCCTACGAACGCCAGTCAAATTGTCAGTCAAAACGATATCATTCGCGTGATACCTACCGCTAATGGCAGTTGGCAGCTGAGTCAAATACCAAACATACAAGGCAGTCTGGTGTCATTAGATCCAGAAACTGGGGCGGTAAACGCCTTGGTCGGTGGATTTGACTTTAACCATAGTAAGTTTAACCGCGCCTTACAAGGCTGGCGGCAACCTGGCTCAACCATTAAACCCCTGGTGTATACAGCAGCGTTAGAAAAAGGCTATCGTCCAGATAGTATTGTCTCGGATCGCCCTATCCAAGTAGGAGACTGGAAACCTAAAAACTCTGACGAGCGTTTTTTAGGCGACATCACGCTACGTCGCGGGCTGTATTTGTCTCGCAATCTGGTTTCTATTCGCCTTCTACAAGCCATCGGTATCTCTGATGTGCGCAGCCTATTGGATGAGTTCGGTCTTGATAAAGAGAAGTTGCCGACGACGTTGTCATTAGCACTAGGGGCGGGGCAAGCAACGCCATTACAGATGGCAACGGCCTACTCCACCTTTGCCAATGGTGGTCACCGCATACAACCTTACTTTATTGAACAAATTTATAACTATAAGAATGAGCTATTATTTCAAGCCAACCCGCGCCAAGCGTGCGCTTTGTGTTTTAACGAACAACTCGAAACCCTCAATAAAACGCTAATCGAAGAGCATCGTCAGTCAAATGAAGGCGAAAACAGTACCACTGATGCGGCAATAACTGCTGAAAGCCAAGCATTAAAGAGCAATGAAGAAAACACCCAAATCAATGTAGACGTGACTGATGCTAGTCCACAATCAGATCGCTTACAAGCGCCTGCTGTGCAGTATACAGTGGCCAAACAAGCCCCGAGAATCTTAAAGCCTAGAGTAGCGTTTGAGATGGCCGATATCTTACGCGATGTGGTGCAACGCGGTACAGCCGTACGAGCAAAAGCTCTGGGTCGTGATGATATCGGCGGCAAAACCGGTACAACCAACGAAGCTAAAGACGCATGGTTTGCAGGATTTCATCCTACCAATGTTACTGTGGTATGGATGGGGTTCGATCAACCAGCTACGATGGGCCGCCGTGAGTATGGTGGTGTGGCAGCTCTGCCCGTCTGGATGGACTTTATGAAAGCTCAGCTCAAAGACGCACCCAATCAGTGGGTATCTATCAATAACCGCTCAAAGTCTCAAAAGCAGCAGCAAAAATTGATAGAAATGACTGATGATGGTGTGGCGAGTGATGATGAGGCTTCTGACACCAGCACCTTACAGCCCGTCAAAACCCAAACTCAGCAGCGCAAACCATCAGCCCCTGAAGCAACTGAGGAGACAGGTAACTTACAGGCAGCAAAATCGAATGACAGCCGTAATAATGATAGTGCCCCGCAAAATCCACTCTCAGTGACACCCGTTGATGAGATGCCACCAATACCCGAGTAAATCATACCTTAAGTACGGTGACAACTCACACAAAAAAAAGCGTGTTTAGTGATTACTAAACACGCTTTTTTTAACCTTTGAAAATCCTATCCCTCCTAAAACTCAACCATACCAGCACGTAACTGCTCGATAAGCTCTAAAAGCTGCTGGCGCCATTCGCGTATGGTCGCCTCATCCGGTAACCACTGGTTTGACAAAGTCACAACGTTGACAATCAGATCCGCTGATCCCGCCGTATTATCACTTGGCCTTTCATCAACGATAGTATCGGGCGGTACCGCATATAAACAGCGCTGATAAGCACGCTCTATATTGGCCAGAAAACCTTGTTGTTGTAACTGCTGCAAGCGCTGAATTTCCGGCGACACCTGTGTCCGCTCGCTTAAGGCTTGCTCGATATCTATTAATGTGGGCGCTGTCATGTTTAAACTATAAAAATGACCAAGCTCCTGAATAAATGCCAATAAAGCACCATGTAAATGAAAAATAGCAGTCTCACAATGGGCTTGGTATAACTGCTTATCATTGGTACTTCCTGCAGATTGGCAAGATAAACGACAGAAATATAACTTTTGATTGGTTCGATCTGCTTGATATTTGGCAACACGGGTTTTACCTGCCATTTGCTATTTATCCTTGTATTGACAATAAACACTGACCAGTTGGTACAGTCATAACTTATCACGTGATGCTTTAAGTGTACTATTAACTGGACCGATTTTCTTAGAAATTATAACAGCCGAACCACAACGTGACCACGTCATCTCTACTCAGCCTACCAAATGTAGATTCACACTCAATTTTTTGACGATTTAAATGTTTAAAAACGCAAAAAAGCCAGCTTATAAGCTGGCTTTTTTATCACATTAAGAAAGTATCAAAAACAGTTAATAAGATTAATTATCTTGATTTAATTCTTGAGCAAAGGCTTCATCAAAGCTAGCAAAATCTTTGCTATCCGTGCTTGCGCCCATATCAAAGGCGGCATTCAGATCTTTATCTTGTAGCTTCTGATCCGCTTTTTCTTTACGTGTCTTGTGATAAGCAAGACCAGTACCGGCAGGAATCAAGCGACCAACGACCACGTTTTCTTTCAGGCCGCGTAACTCATCCACTTTACCAGTTACGGCAGCAGCAGTTAGTACACGGGTTGTTTCCTGGAACGAAGCCGCTGAGATAAAGCTTTCAGTAGCCAAGCTGGCTTTGGTAATACCTAACAATTGACGCTCATACTGTACTGGGAATTTATCTTCCGCTTCTAGCTTCGCATTCAATGCTTTGATATCCGCATACTCTACCTGATCGCCTTTGAAGTGGCTTGAATCGCCGCCATCGGTGATTTCAACTTTACGCAACATCTGACGAATAATAACTTCGATGTGCTTATCGTTGATTTTCACACCTTGCAGACGATAAACGTCCTGTACTTCGTTAACGATATAATCAGCAAGCGCAGTCTGACCTTTTAGACGTAGGATATCGTGCGGGTTTTGTGGACCATCAGCGATAATCTCACCACGTGCTACTGTCTCGTTTTCAAAGACGTTGATTTGACGCCATTTCGGGATCAGCTCTTCATGAACCTCGCCATCTTCATTGGTAATAATGAAGCGGTTTTTACCTTTGGTCTCTTTACCGAAGCTCACCACACCAGTCATCTCTGCCATGATGGCGTGATCTTTTGGACGACGTGCTTCGAACAAGTCAGCCACACGTGGCAGACCACCGGTAATATCTTTGGTACCAGAAGACGCTTGTGGTACACGGCCCAAGATCGAACCTGCTGCAACTTTTTCACCATCGCTGACGCGAATGATGGTCTCAGCTGGTAAGAAGTAAACCACTTCTTTGCCTTCGTCAGTGTTCAAGATAATCGCAGGACGTAAGTCTTTTGCTGAGCTTGAACGGTCACGAGTCGCTAGAATCTCAAATGAGCTCATACCAGTTGCATCGTCGACTTTGACCGTCGCCGTTGAACCATCAATGATATCACTGAAGCGTGCTGTACCAGCGAATTCTGTAATAATAGGATGCGTGTGCGGATCCCATTTAGCGATGGTTTGACCGCCTTCGACCTGCTCTTCATCTTTCACAAGTACGCTTGAACCATACGGTACTTTATAGCGCTCACGCTCACGGCCAAGCTCATCGGTCAAGGCGATTTCCGCTGAACGCGATACGATGACCAAGTGACCGTCTGTATGCTGTACCGTTTTCATGTTTTCAAAATGCGCTTGACCAGCATTACGTACAGAGATGCTGTTGTCCACAGACGCTGAGCTGGCTGCCCCGCCCACGTGGAACGTACGCATGGTTAACTGAGTACCAGGCTCACCGATAGACTGAGCGGCCATGACACCGACTGACTCGCCGATATTCACTTTATGACCACGGGCAAGATCACGACCATAACACTGTGAACATACGCCATGCTCAACATCACAAGTAATGACTGAGCGTACCCAGATGTCATCGATCGCATTATTATCAAGTACGTTTACCCAATGCTCATCGATCAAGGTACCCGCTGGGATCAAGACTTTTGAGTCATCATCGTTATAAGTCACATCACGAGCAGTCACACGACCAAGTACTAGCTCACCGAGTTTCTCGATGATTTCACCACCTTGGATATGCGGCTTCATGAGCAAGCCTTCTTCTGTGCCACAGTCATCACTGGTAATAACCAAATCTTGTGCCACATCAACCAAACGACGGGTCAGGTAACCTGAGTTAGCCGTTTTCAGTGCCGTATCTGCTAGACCTTTACGCGCACCGTGAGTTGAGATGAAGTACTGTAGTACGGTCAAACCTTCACGGAAGTTAGCCTTAATGGGTGTCTCAATGATTGAGCCATCTGGTTTCGCCATTAGACCACGCATACCTGCGAGCTGACGAATCTGAGCCGCACTACCACGAGCACCAGAGTCTGACATGATGAAGATTGAGTTGAACGACTTCTGCTCGTCTTCTTCACCTTGGGCGTTGATGACTTTATCAGTCGCCAAGTTGTCCATCATTGCTTTTGCGACTTTATCATTGGTACGTGACCAGATATCAACCACTTTGTTATAACGCTCACCAGCGGTCACAAAACCTTGCTCGAATTGATCTTCAATCTCGCGAACTTCGCCTTCTGCCACTTCAATGATTTGCTTTTTCAGTGGTGGAATGACCATGTCATCGATACCGATAGACACACCAGATAGCGTCGCTTGAGCAAAACCAAGATACATCAATTGGTCAGCAAACATGACACTTTCTTTTACGCCGACTTTACGGTAGCAAGAGTTGATCAGACGCGAGATGTTTTTCTTCGTCATCTCTTGGTTACACTCATCAAACGCCATACCTTTAGGCATGATGTTCCAGATAAGTAGACGACCAGCAACCGTTTCTTTCATGCTGATTTCTTTGGTTTCGTTACCATCTTCATCAATATGCGTTTCGGTCGCACGCACTTTAATTTTAGCGTTTACATGTAAATCGTTTGAGCCAATCGCACGCAATGCTTCATTGACGGTGGCAAAAACCATGCCTTCGCCTTTAGCATTGATAGATGAACGGCTGATGTAATACAGACCTAGTACCACATCCTGTGATGGTACGATGATCGGATCACCGTTCGCAGGTGACAAGATGTTGTTGGTCGACATCATCAAGGCACGTGATTCAAGCTGTGCTTCTAGTGTCAATGGCACGTGAACGGCCATTTGGTCACCATCAAAGTCAGCGTTGAACGCGGTACAAACAAGCGGATGCAACTGGATCGCTTTACCTTCGATCAATACTGGCTCAAATGCCTGTAGACCCAAACGGTGAAGTGTTGGCGCACGGTTAAGTAGTACTGGATGCTCACGGATAACCATGGCCAGCATGTCCCAAACTTGTGGCTCTTCACGCTCTACCATCTTTTTGGCAGCTTTAATCGTGGTCGCAAGGCCATGAGACAATAGCTTGTTATAAGTAAATGGCTTGAATAATTCTAGTGCCATTTTCTTCGGTAGACCACACTGATGCAAACGTAGTGTTGGACCAACAACGATGACCGAACGACCAGAATAGTCAACACGCTTACCAAGTAAGTTCTGACGGAAACGACCTTGCTTACCTTTGATCATATCAGCCAAAGATTTTAATGGACGCTTGTTACTGCCGGTAATTGCACGACCGCGGCGACCATTATCAAGCAACGCATCCACTGACTCTTGCAACATACGTTTTTCGTTACGTACGATGATGTCAGGCGCGCTCAGCTCAAGCAGACGCTTTAGACGGTTGTTACGGTTGATTACGCGGCGATAAAGATCGTTTAGATCTGATGTCGCAAAACGGCCACCTTCTAGTGGTACTAGCGGACGCAAATCTGGTGGTAGTACTGGTAAGATATTCATTACCATCCACTCAGGCTTGTTATTAGAATCGCGGAACGCTTCTAATAATTTAAGACGCTTAGACATCTTTTTAAGCTTAGTCTCAGAACCTGTTTGCGGAATCGCTTCACGCAGCTCATCAATTTCGATATCCATGTCGATATCTTTTAATAAGTCTTGAACCGCTTCAGCACCCATCTTAGCCGTGAATTCGTCACCAAATTCTTCTAGGGCTTTGTAATAATCTTCATCATCCAGCAACTGGTACTTCTCTAAAGAAGTCAGGCCAGGCTCAGTGACGATGTAGCTTTCAAAATACAGTACGCGCTCAATATCACGCAGCGTCATGTCTAGCAATAGACCGATGCGGCTAGGTAATGATTTTAAAAACCAAATGTGTGCCACAGGACTGGCTAGGTCAATGTGACCCATACGGTCACGGCGGACTTTAGCGGTGGTGACTTCAACACCACATTTTTCACAGATAACGCCTTGGAACTTACGGCGCTTGTACTTACCACATAGACATTCAAAATCTTTTACTGGGCCAAAAATCTTGGCACAAAACAGACCATCACGTTCAGGCTTAAACGTGCGATAGTTAATGGTTTCAGGCTTTTTTACTTCGCCATGTGACCATGATTTGATCACGTCAGGTGAGGCTAAAGTAATTTGAATGCTATCAAACTCTTGATTACCGTTGCCGGCAGGGCTTTGCATGATATCGAGTAAATCTTTCAAGTTGCTTCTCCGTTATCTTTATAATCATCTGACTGCAATCTATTGACGCAGATAAGATGAATGAAGGCAATGAATAGGGTTGAGACAAATCACTAAAAGCAGCAGCAATAAAGCAGGCTGCCTTTAGTGGACAACTAAGTTAAACAACGGGGTTAGTTGCTTTGTTTTAACTCAATATTAATACCCAGTGATTTGATTTCTTTGGTCAATACGTTAAACGATTCAGGCATACCTGGATCCATGTACTGCTCACCATCAACAATGTTTTTGTACATACGGGTACGGCCTTCAACGTCATCTGACTTCACAGTCAACATCTCTTGCAACGTATAGGTCGCACCATAAGCTTCTAGTGCCCACACTTCCATCTCACCAAAGCGCTGACCACCAAACTGAGCTTTACCGCCAAGTGGCTGCTGCGTGACTAGTGAGTAAGAACCCGTTGAACGCGCATGCATTTTGTCATCAACCAAATGGTTCAATTTGAGCATGTACATGTAGCCAACCGTCACTTTACGGTCAAATTTCTGACCAGTACGACCATCATATAAGGTTTGCTGACCATCGCGATCCATACCAGCAAGCTCTAGCAAGTCTTTGACTTGGCTTTCTCTTGCGCCGTCAAATACTGCCGTACCCATCGGTACACCGCCACGTAGGTTGTCTGCTAGCGCCATGATGTCATCATCACTCAAGCTATCAAGATCAACTTGCTCACCGCCGACTTGGTTATAGATTTTGTCCAAGAAGTCACGGAGCTCTTTGATCGCTGCTTGAGATTTGAGCATACCGTCAATCTTCTCGCCCAAGCCTTTTGCCGCCATTCCCAAATGCGTCTCTAGAACCTGACCGATGTTCATACGAGATGGTACACCAAGTGGATTCAATACGATGTCAACGGTATTACCATTTTCATCATAAGGCATGTCTTCAACCGGCATGATGCGCGATACCACACCTTTGTTACCATGACGACCAGCCATCTTATCACCCGGCTGAATACGACGCTTAACCGCTAGATAAACCTTAACGATTTTTTGTACACCATGTTGCAAGTCATCACCAGCAGTCAATTTGCGTTTTTTCTCAGCAAATTTCACATCGATGTCTTTTTGCTTATCAACCAAGTAGTCAGCGATTTGCGTGAGACGCTCAGAGATTTCCTCTTCAACTGGTTGGATATCAAGCAACGTCTCAAGGCTCATATCTTTCATATCAGCCAACGCCATGACCGTACCAGCTTTTAGACCAGCACCGCCACTAACTTTTTGACCATCTAACAGCGTACCAATACGACCACGAGCTGCTTCTTCAAAGATACGTAGTTCTTCTTTTAAATCTTTACGATAGCTGTCAAGTTGCGACTTTTCAATCGCTCTTGCGCGTGCGTCTTTTTCGACGCCATCACGGGTGAAGACCTGTACATCGATAACCGTACCTTTACTAGAGGTCGGTACACGTAGTGACGTGTCTTTTACGTCAGCCGCTTTTTCGCCAAAGATAGCCCGTAGCAATTTCTCTTCTGGCGTTAATTGCGTCTCGCCTTTTGGCGTGACTTTACCCACTAGGATATCACCAGCGTCAACTTCAGCACCGATATAGACGATACCTGCTTCATCAAGGCTTGATAACGCGGCTTCACCAACGTTTGGAATGTCAGCCGTGATCTCTTCTGTACCTAGTTTGGTATCACGAGCCACACACGTCAATTCTTGGATATGAATGGTAGTAAAACGATCTTCTTTCACCACTTTTTCAGACAGCAAGATTGAATCTTCGAAGTTGTAACCATTCCACGGCATAAATGCGATGCGAATGTTCTGACCTAGTGCTAGCTCACCAAGATCCGTTGATGGACCATCAGCTAAGATATCACCTAGGGCAATCTCGTCGCCTTGGTTAACAATGATACGTTGGTTGATACAGGTGTTTTGGTTAGAACGTGTGTATTTAATCAAGTTATAGATATCAATACCCGCTTCACCAGCAGTCATCTCGTCTTCGTTGACACGAACAACGATACGTGATGCATCAACATCTTCGATCACACCGCCACGCTTAGCGATCACACAAACACCAGAGTCACGAGCAACGTGACGCTCCATACCAGTACCTACTAACGGCTTATCAGCACGTAGCGTAGGAACAGCCTGACGCTGCATGTTCGAGCCCATCAAGGCACGGTTAGCATCATCATGCTCTAGGAACGGAATAAGACCTGCTGCGACCGAGACAACCTGACTTGGTGACACATCCATATGCGTCACTTTGTCAGCTGGCATACGAACAAATTCACCATAGCTACGTACACTAACCATCTCGTCACTTAACGCGCCGTCTTTGGTCATCGGGGAGTCGGCCTGTGCAATGACAGTACCCACTTCTTCAATCGCTGACAGATACTCGATCTCATCGGTCACTTGACCATTAACCACACGGCGATAAGGCGTTTCTAAGAAACCAAAGCTATTGGTTTTAGCAAATGTCGCTAGTGAGTTGATCAGACCAATGTTTGGACCTTCAGGAGTCTCAATCGGGCAGACACGGCCATAATGCGTGTCATGTACGTCACGTACTTCAAAGCCTGCACGTTCACGAGTCAGACCACCAGGACCTAGTGCTGATACACGGCGCTTATGGGTAACTTCAGACAACGGGTTGTTCTGATCCATAAACTGTGACAACTGGCTTGAACCAAAGAATTCTTTCACCGCAGCCGCTACAGGCTTAGAGTTAATCAAATCTTGTGGCGACAAGTTATCTGATTCCGCTGAGCTTAAACGCTCTTTGACCGCACGCTCAACACGTACTAGGCCAACACGGAATTGGTTTTCTGCCATCTCACCTACTGAGCGAATACGGCGGTTACCAAGATGGTCAATATCATCAACGTCGCCGCGACCATTACGAATCTCAATCAGCTCTTTTAGTACATTAACGATGTCTTCGTTGGTTAACACACTGCGTTCGCGTTGAACATCCGGATCATCTGTATTATCAAACTCTAAACCAAGGCGGCGGTTAAACTTCATACGACCGACATTTGATAAGTCATAACGATCAGCGTTAAAGAACATGCTTTCAAACAATTTTTCAGCCGTCTCAACTGTTGGTGGCTCACCTGGACGCATGACTTTATAGATTTCAATCAACGCTTCTTCACGGGTTGACGTACTGTCAGCACGTAGCGTATCTGCGATATAACTACCCTGATCGATGTCATTCGTGAATAGAATGCTGAATTCTTTAATAGCGCCACTGGCTTCAAACGAGTTTAATTTAACCAATAGTTCATGATCAATGAGCGTGTTGGCGCGAGCGATGACTTCATCATTCACGACGATATCTTCAGCCAAAATACGCTCATAGAGATATTCATCAGGCACAGCAATCTTCGTCATACCTGCTTCTTCAAGCTGACGAATACGGCGTGCATTAATACGCTTGCCTTGCTCAACAATCACCTCACCTTCAGGTGAAACGATATCAAACTGTGCCATCTCGCCACGCAAGCGATCAGCCACCAGATCAATCTCAAACTGCTCTTCGCCTTTGTAAACGCTTACTTTATCAAAGAACAGATCTAAGATTTCAGAAGTCGTCAGACCGAGTGCCCGCAGAATGATAGAAGCCAATAGCTTACGACGACGGTCAATACGAGCAAATACTAAGTCTTTCGCATCAAATTCAAAATCTAACCATGAGCCACGATAAGGGATGATGCGGGCGTTATACAGTACTTTACCACTTGAGTGTGACTTGCCTTTATCATGATCAAAGAAGACACCTGGTGAACGATGTAGCTGTGATACGATGACACGCTCAGTACCATTGATAATAAAGGTACCGTTCGCTGTCATCAACGGGATCTCACCCATGTAAACGCTTTGCTCACGGATGTCTTTGATCGCAGCTTTACTGTCTTTGTCTTTACTGTCTTTATCTTTGATGATTAAGCGGATTTTGACACGCATAGGCGCAGCAAACGTTGAACCACGCAAAATACACTCGCGCTCATCAAATTCTGGCGTACCTAAATAGTACTCAACAAATTGCAACTCAGCATTACCAGAGTGACTCTCAATTGGGAAAATAGAGGAATACGCAGCTTGCAAACCAGTATTCTCACGAGCTTTTGGCTTTTTATGCTCTTGCAAAAATTGCTCATAAGAATCTACTTGGATAGACAGCAAATAGGGAATGTCCATCACAGTGGGCAATTCAGCAAAACTTTTGCGAATACGCTTTTTTTCAGTATAAGAATATGCCATCGAGAGTCCTTACAGTAAACGTGGAAACAAATTAAAAGCGCGGCCAACCTGCATAAATACAATGCAAACTTAGCGACGTAAACGATAATATAAAACGGGTGTTCGTGTTCAACTCATATCTTTTTATCAACGACTACTTTACTAATCAGTGCTTGTTTAGCACACTGCACTTAATCGTATAATCGGTATCTAAATAAGTCTATATGACTACCCATACCAAAAAATTCAATATCATACAGTCTATTGCCCTTACGGCATCAGTCACAAACAACCTTACAAAAAAATATGACTACTCGGATTTTTCCAAGCTATCTGTCATCAAGCCCCATTTTGCATTTAGACAGCTCGTCATGGAAAACTCACGTCATCACTGACGGGTACCGTCTACAAGGCTACATACTGACAGCAAACCATGCTAAATGGATAACCTAAGATCAGTAGCTTTTTAGAATTAATAATAGGGATAACTATAACTTTTAGAATCAGTATAAACTATAGTGTTAATGGGAAAGCATGCAGACACAAAAAAATGCCAAACATCTACGGACGTTTAGCTCATATTAACTGATTTCAAAAACTGGCATGTGTGCTTGCATGTATATCGTCTGTCCTTTTGATGGGTATCCACCGTGATGTTGCATACGTATGTTGGCAGACACAAAAGGTCAAGCTACGAATTATAGTAAAAAAAAGCTGGCAATGCAAGGCATTACCAGCTTTTTTTCGTACAGCGTTAAACTTATTTTAGTTCAACAGTTGCACCAGCTTCTTCAAGTTTCTTTTTCAACTCTTCAGCTTCAGCTTTAGATGCGCCTTCTTTGATTGGTGCTGGAGCACTTTCAACCAAATCTTTCGCTTCTTTTAGGCCAAGACCAGTAGCTTCACGTACGGCTTTAATTACGCCAACTTTCTTCTCGCCAAAGCTGGCAAGAACAACGTCAAACTCGTCTTTTTCTTCAGCAGCAGCAGCAGCAGGACCAGCAGCAGCAGGTGCAGCAGCAACAGCAGCTGTTACGCCGAATTTTTCTTCCATGTCGCTGATTAATTCAACGATATCCATTACTGACATTTCAGCGATTGCGTTTAACACATCATCTTTAGATAGTGCCATGAGAACTCTCCGTTATCTGATAAAAATTAATTGATTTTAATATCGCTTTGATTACTTGCCAAATTTGAAAATAGGGTTGACAAAAAAATGTAACCAGCGATGTCAAAGTTACGTTAAAACAAGCAATTAAGCAGCTTCTTTTGCGTCTTTGATTGCCGCTACCGTGCGAACGAACTTGCCAGGAACAGCGTTCATAGTCTGGACAAGCTTGGTCACTGGTGCATTCATAGTAGCCATCAAGATAGAGATTGCTTCGTCGCGAGTTGGTAGCTTCGATACGCGCTCTAGCTCTTCTGGACCATAAACTTCACCACCGACTGATACCAATTTGGTCTCTAAAGCTTTGTTCTCTTTGCTAAAGTCGAAAACGACTCGAGCTGCAGATCCCAAATCTTCCATAGAGAAAGCCAAAAGTAGTGGACCAGTCATACGGTCTGACATGCTCTCAAACTTAGTGCCTTCAAAAGCGCGTTTTGCTAGGGTATTTTTTACCACTTTCAAAACCACGCCTTTCTCACGGGCTTGTTCGCGCAGCTTAGTAAGCTTTGCAACACCAATACCATGATATTCGGCAGCTACTGCTGAGTAAGCATTAGCAGCAACTTCAGACACTTCAGCCACAACTTGTTGTTTTTGCTCTAGCGTTAATGCCATAAGTTGACTCCTTTAATCTTATCAATCAGCTCAGTACTTCAATACTTAAAAACCTAAGTTTTCATTTATTAAACGTCTGGCTTAGACTGACTTGATACGACACGTTATTTGTAAATAATATAAAAATAAAATCTACTCATAACGACTGATTACGGCACCGTTATCAGAATGACATCAAGTGATAGATTAAACTATCGGCTCTTATCAACAACTGGGTGGGTCACCGTCTGCGTAGGACAACTAAGATTTTCATCTTTTGTCGATTAACAAAAGCAGCTCGTGGTTATTACTAATAATCCAAAAATCACTATCAATAACGCAAAACCGCTCTCTACCTACGGTCTTAGACAGCATAGCGTATGCTACACTGACCTAATTCTTTAAAAGACTTTTGTCGCCTTTATTTGAAATTGTCAAATAAAGGCATATACTTAATTATTTTGCTGTGCGATATGGAACTGGATCAATACTTAGACCAGGACCCATCGTGCTAGACAAGGTGATTTTCTTGATGAAAGTACCTTTAGAAGTAGCAGGTTTAGCACGTTTTAGATCGGTAATTAGTGCTTCAGCATTTTGGATTACTTGCTCAGCAGTAAAACCAACTTGACCGATAGTGGTATGAATAATACCCGCTTTATCTACACGGTACTGTGCTTGACCGGCTTTCGCGTTTGTCACAGCTTCAGCAACGTTTGGCGTTACTGTACCGACTTTTGGGTTAGGCATCAGGCCACGTGGACCTAGGATCGTACCCAACTGACCAACAACACGCATCGCATCAGGAGCGGCGATAACAACATCAAAGTCCATGTTGCCAGCTTTGATTTCTTCTGCAAGATCTTCAAAACCAACGATGTCTGCACCAGCTTCTTTAGCAGCTTCAGCAGCAGCGCCTTGAGCGAATACAGCAACGCGTTTGGTTTTACCAGTACCAGCAGGTAGGTTGGTAGCGCCACGAACCACTTGATCAGATTTACGTGGGTCAACGCCCAAGTTTACTGCGATATCAATAGACTCTTTGAATTTTAGCGCAGGCAAATCATTTAAGATTTGAACGGCTTCTTCCATAGTGTATTGTTTTTCGTTATCAATACGGCTTTGAATTTCTTTTTGACGTTTGGTTAGCTTAGACATTATACACCCTCCACGGTAATACCCATTGAACGAGCGGTACCAGCGATGGTACGGACAGCAGCATCAAGATCAGCAGCAGTTAAGTCTGCATCTTTGGTCTTAACGATTTCTTCTAGTTGCGCACGATCAACTTTACCGACTTTAGCGGTGTTTGGTGTACCTGAACCTTTAGCAATACCAGCAGCCTTACGTAGTAAGTACGCAGCTGGTGGTGATTTCATGATGAAGGTAAAAGACTTATCGCTGTATACAGTGATCTCAGTTGGAATCGGTAGACCCGGCTCTTGACCTGAGGTTGCAGCGTTAAATTCTTTACAGAACGCCATGATGTTCACGCCTTTTTGACCCAATGCTGGACCAATAGGTGGTGAAGGATTTGCTTTGCCTGCAGGCACTTGCAGTTTGATGTAACCATCAATCTTCTTAGCCATGATTTTCTCCTAAATGGGTGATAGCGCCAAATCAATCCTGTGTAGACACAGTGCGGATTAACAGCTCCCCGGTTGATGAAATTTTTGCGGGTTTAGTCCAGTTTCTCAACTTTACTAAACTCAAGCTCAACCTGAGTCGGTCGATTAAATACGTTTACCGTTAGATGTAGCTTAGATTTCTCATAGTCCACTTTCTCTACCAACCCTTTAAAGTCAGTGAATGGACCATCAATAACCAACAATTCTTCGCCTGGTTCAAATAGCGTCTTAGGACGTGGGTCAGTTTCAGTCTGATTGAGACGATTTAAGATACGATCGGCTTCTACTTGCGTAATGGGCGCTGGCGTTTCAGGTGTGCCACCTACAAAGCCCATAATACGTGGGCAGTCTTTAACGATGTGCCAAGTATTATCGTTCATGTCCATCTGGATCAATACGTATCCTGGAAAGAACTTACGCTCGCTCTTACGTTTTTTGCCGTCTTTCATTTCAACGACTTCTTCAGTAGGAACCAACACATCACCGAACGACTCAGCGAAGTCACTACGATTAATACGATCAGTTAATGAACGTTGTACTTGTTTTTCATATCCTGAAAACGCTTGGACAATATACCAACGCATATCACGCTCCTAATCGTTATAAGTAAAAATTTGAGTGGCAGTATTTAAATGAAAGGCAATCGTAATACACGATCAACTTCAAAACACTTAACCAATAAATATGCCAACGAACCAATTAAAAAAGTTATCTAGTAACCACACGAAAAACCCGACAATAGCAATCACGACAATAACTTGCCATGTGTATTGGAAGGTTTCGTCTTTACTTGGCCATGTCACTCGGCGAAGCTCAACAGCGGCGTCTTTTAACAATATTTTAAAAGCGCGACCTTGATGCGTTAACGCCAAGCACACAACTGCAACTACAATGAGGGCAACGATGATACCAATACGTACCCAGACATCATTGGCGGGTTGCCAATAACCGGGTAAATACTGATTAACTAACGTTGCGCCTATCAAAAGCACTGCGGCAAGAAGCCACAAAATCAAATCTTTTATTGAGCCCGTCTTAGCAACTTCAACAGCAGAATTATTACCCGCTGAAACATGCTTATCTTTAGACAGCATTCCACCAGCAACCGCCTTGGCATCAGATAACTTAGTCTCGAGGTTATCTTGATTATTGCTCATAAAGAACTCGCTTCGGAGATGGTGAGGTACAACAAAGAAATGATAAGAAGATGGCAGGCGATGTAGGACTCGAACCTACAACCCTCGGTTTTGGAGACCGATGCTCTACCAATTGAGCCAATCGCCTATGGGTGTAAAGGACAGCATTATACAATATTTAGCATAAAATGCAAGCCCTTAGCGGTAAAATTGTTTTATTACCCTAACTTGCCTCTTATACCAGACTGCTGTTTGTCAGTCAGTCTTTTGTCAAAACCGCTAACCTGCACGGCTTATAAGAAGCAGCGTTAATATAGCAAGCAACGTCACAGATTACAATACCAATGAGAACAAATAAACGTGGATGTGAGCCGGTAGTGTGTTTGAAAAATAAGCACTCTATTTTTGCTTTATCACGTATGTAGCACTTCCCCGCCCCCATAAAAAAAGCCATCCTCTAAGAGAACGGCTTTTTTATGACTAACTCAAAATCTCATTGCTGAGACTTATCGATTAGTTCAATACGTTAGCAACAACACCAGCGCCTACAGTACGGCCGCCTTCACGA